>Ga0209639_1000477_pt1 | contig 56317 bp, 25 predicted proteins | sample EPASupsiteHSE605_FD_187268 | JGI IMG/M metagenome (GOLD analysis project Ga0209639, IMG submission 187268) | Bioremediated contaminated groundwater from EPA Superfund site, New Mexico - Sample HSE6-05 (SPAdes) (version 2) | ecosystem: Environmental > Aquatic > Deep subsurface > Groundwater >... | reverse complement strand
TTATCCAAGTGTTGAAAAAGCAGGTGATGTTTATGATATTTGCAATTGTCTTCATTGTGATTCTCTTTGTCAACTTCTTAATGATGATTCATCTGAGAGAGTTCTCTCTCTCCTAATACAAAACCAAAGTGATAACATAGATTTCTCCAAATATGAAAGATCAATTACTCAAAAGATAGAAACATATTTGAAGAATCCAAGCTTCTGTTTGGTTTCTCTTCCATCATTATGTCGCATTTTTGCTCATTCTAATCAGACTTTCTCTTTATCTTCTTTAGAACCTTTCTTGATTGGATGTATGAAACATCATGGAACTGGTGCTAAAATCCTTCTAAACAACATCAAATATCAAAAACCATCTGATCTCTCTGAACTCAACAGATTTCTCCAAATCATGTCTATTGAAGACACAAATGATATATATGATAACACCAATCATGTTCTATCATCATTCCAAAGAGAGTTTGAATCAATTAGAGCAGAAAATATGCAATTATCTGTGAGCATTCAAAAAATTGTCTCTGAGATGAATTCAAGGTTAATAGAACAAGAAAATGTGATCAAAAGATTGGAATCAGTGATAAATTCCGCTCAAGCAACAATAGGAGAGCAGAATAATAAGATATGTGAAAAAGATTCGATGTTAGACGAGAAAAACAGGGTAATTCAAGCTAAAGATATGACCACTAATGAGAAAAATATGCAAATTCAAGCTAAAGATGATCAATTAGCCCAAATTAAGAAATCTAACGAAAGATGCGAGTTTCCATTTAAGGAAGATCTGTTTTCAGGTATCTTTGATGGTTTATCTAAGAAACTTGGTAGGAATTTGGCTGATTCTAGTGATGTTGATGTAACAGCATCTAGCATCTTGAATAACAATCCATCATTTGGTCCTAAAAATGTTTTGAAGAATGATAGTTGTCTCTGGTACAGCCAAAAACTCCCCAATTCATGGATTCAGTATGATTTTAAAGAAAGAAAGGTATCTATTACATCCTACTCTATGAATGATGGATATAGAGACAAGTCATGGAAAGTTGAGGGATCAACAGATGGATCAACATTCGAAATCATTGATAACAAAGTAGATACTACTGATTTCCAGAACAGTAATGGTAAGTTTAATGATCCTAGTGCTCAAAAGAACTTTCCAGTTCAACATAATAACAAGTATTACAGGTACATAAGAATCACATCTACTAGTAAGAATTGGAACAACACTGATTGGTTCATTTTATTCCGTGTTGAATTCTTTGGATTTGTTCAATCTGAGTAAAATCCTTTTTTACTATCTAGATTTAGAGATACTTATTTGTGATTTTTGATCGAGATAATTTTTTCTTCTTGATTTCAGTTTACATTTTGTATATTTCAAATAATCGTCACTTCTGCCATTCTGTCAATGTCAGCAGTCAGATCAATTTTTTTTTGGGTTTGACGCTGACACCATTCTGTCACATCCTTTTTCAGAACTTCTGACATTCGAATATTATCGTTCTTGATCTATTATATTGTCGACCTCTTCTTCTGTTCTGTCAATGCTTCTACAAATATGTTGAGGTTGGCCTTTTATAAAAAGCTTTGAACTTCATCAGAAGACGCCTCGTCCATAAGATTCTTGAAGAATGACTCAATAATTTTGATATCACACAAAAAATAATCAAATTTCAACCAGAATCATCGAAAAAATTGGCGGGTTGAATGGTATCGGATATTTTATCGAAAATTAAGAAAAAGAAATGGCCATAAAATCTGATGATGTGAAGCTACTAACCGAAATTGGTGCTCATTCCAAACAACCGCTCTTAGTCTTTGATTGCTAAAAGCCAATACTGGTCACTTTGTTGGTAAGAAAGGGGAATAACCATCCCAATTAAGTGAAGTGATCAAATGGCCTGTTTTTGAATAGTTTACGGTATGAGGAATTATGAGGCCCTGGCCCTAAGAAAATGGAGGGTCTGAAGTTTACTGGAAATTCACTTGGATACTTCATCAGAACGCCCCCATTCAAAGGACACTTGAAGAAAGGTTTATTTGGATTTTACCATTAAATAATCTTCGAAAAATTTAACTTTTTTGTTACTTTTCGTGTTTTTTCATTATAATCTCTCAGATACTTCTCGAATTTGCTGATTGATGACTTTGAGCATTTTTTAAATGGAATGAATTACTTTATTTTTTATAATAAACAAGATCTTGAAAACTATCTTTGACATTTGTTGTTTCACAACAAAAGAATTTAACAATAATGAGATAATTATTTGGATTTGATCAATTATTACATAAATATAAACTATCAATATCAAGCTCATTATTTAGAAATCTTGGATTTGTTTTGATAAGGAGAGATTCCACTCGGTATTCAAAAGCTATGAGAAGAATTAGAATCCCACTTCAGGGTTGTTCATACTTATGAAAAAGTTGATTCCATTCGTGACGGACAAACAGAGGACAAGTTTTATCATCAACATTCAGGGTCCGGATGTTTGCGTCTTTTTGTGATATATTCAATTCAATCTATACTTACAGATAAAATAACTCAAAACTCGCATCTTTTGATATATAGGATACCTTTTTACTGTATGTCCAAATAATCCCACAAAAGGAATTGATATTGCTAGATATTAACCAACATGAGGTTAAAACAAAAATGAGAAAATATTACACTAAAATACATAAGAAAATCATGTGATATGCTATTAAAGAACAATAAACCAATTCATCATATTTTTAAATTATCATTCGTTATGAAGAGAATTGATCAATGTGTGGAATGTTAATTAGGGTTTTCAGAATTCTGAAGGCAAAAATGGAACAAGTCCCATTGAGCAGAGATTAAACCCCAAATTCAATAATACTCTTAGCCACAATACAAATGTTTGTAAAAACTTGCTCTTCAATTGATTCAGTGTTTGTTGTTCTATTAATCAAGGAAAATGATTCACAAGGATTCTTTATCATGGGCCAGTGAAACTCGTTGATACTAGATGTTTCATTAAAAACTATTGAATCAGGCATAAAAGCTATCTCTTCAAACAAAAAAACTGATGAAGCGAATTCCATTACAAAATGAATAAGATGTTCTGATTCATTTTTGATGGTTTCATTTCCTGAATTTAAAGCTACAATAAGTTCATGAACAAGAATTGGTGAAAAAGATTCGATTGATTTACAACTGGTTCGAAGAATTAAGGTTTTCATAAAAACAGAGAAACATTGGAAAACAATATCTTCATATTCTTCAATGGATAATGCTTGTACCAGGTAAGAATTGATAAATTGAATTTTCTGAGAAAAAGCGTCAAATTCGCAGGAATATATCACATATGTTAAGCAAATCAGCCTCATTAAAGGCATCATATCTTTTTTACACTTGGAAATAACTTCAATCGTTGAAGAACTCAGTGATTCAAAAAACTGACTAACAAATCTATTGCTATACCTACACACTGATTTTATAGTATTAGAAAACTGTTTCAAAATTGGATCTTCAAGAGAAAAAATATTTGAGTTTGACATTGTGGATATTAACAAATCAGACCAACTAAATCCATCTGCTTCAATAATACAGAATTTTTCAACAAATTCTAAAAAGATAATACTATTATGGTCTATTTGCACTGTCATTTTGACCAAAGACTGTGGAAAATGGTTGCTATTATAAAGAGAGAGAATAGATCCAGGAGTACATTGACATATGTTTTCAAAAACCTTCATAAGTACAATTGAATTGTTTTTCACATCATTCAATGCTGATTGAAAGTTTGGCAAAAATTTTTTACACATATTGTTCTGATCTTTGATCATACATTTAGTAAGTAAATCCAAAGTGAACTCAGGTGGCATTGTTATTTGGGAAAACAAATTATCTAAAGAAGAGATAACTGCTGAAAAATCAATATCAACCATGATGCAAATAAAGTTACATAGGCTTGTGATATCAAAAGAATCATAAAAAGATAATACACCTATTAATGATTTCAAGTACATACTTATTTGATCACTATTATATCCATTGACCAAATATCTAATAATATTCATTTGTTGAAGCTCAGTATTTAATGATACTGAATAAAAAACAATCAAAAAATATTTCTCTAATAGTGATGAGAAAAAAATTGAACAAAGGGAAATATGGTTTTCTTCATTGCTTGAGTTAAGAAAAACAGATTCGATTAGCATCCTTAGTTCTTTACCAATAATAACACAATACAATGATTGATAGTCTGGAATTCTAGGTATAGTAAGCATAGCTACAGAGTTATCATTACTAATTGATTCATATGATGATATTAGTTTTAGGAATCCTGATTGTTTTGAAGACTCCCTCAGTTCAACAATTTCATTTACTGAGCATTCAAGCACAAGTTTTGATAATGATTTGCCAATCACATAATAGCCTGGCTCCTTTGGATTTGATGACAAAAGTAAATTAAGCTTAATGATCAATAATTTGATTTGTTTTGAATGAGGAACTGAACATGGAGATTTCTCGAGAAAATGAAGAATTGGCTGTAACAAAACCGGAAAATCAGTGACCTTGTTAATCATATCTTCAATTCGGAGGTAATTTGGGTTAATATATGTTAGTAGCTGAGCGATATTGTATGATTTTTTATCATTATATACTCTTTCAAGAATCACTCCTCCGATTTTTGTCATAAACGCAAAATTATAACAATGTACAAATATGGTTCTTAAAAGCCTGATCGAGTCTTTTTGCTCAATCAGGAAGAGGATTAAAGAAAGCAGAGAATCATCTGATGCAGATAGTATAAATAGAGAATATGGATAATCAACAATAAATTCACTAACTTTATATACATTATTTGTATATGAGTCATCATTATTATTAATCTCTTTTAATATTGTTGATATTATCTTGTTCGAATACCCAGTCAATTTCCGAAATAGGTCCTTATCTTCATTGATGCATGTAGGACTATTTAGTTTATTAAAAACAATTTGAAATATACAAAAAGGTATAGTTTTGGAGCATTCAATTAAACATCCAATAATTGATTGATCCCAATTCACGTTCAAGAAAATTGAGCATTCTGATGGATTAATTAGGAATAAATACCAAAAAAGATCGACAATTTTGCTATCAAGATTATTCTTCAATTCATTCCATAAAAATTCTAAACAAATTTTGAGATTATTTTGTAATTCAAGATGTGATAGAAGATTTTCATTTGAGAATTCGATTAAAAAAGCAATTGAATGATTACTAAGCCCATTTTTTAAAATAAAGCTGTAATCAATTTCAATTGAATATAACACAATAAGTGCTTTGATCAATGATAAAACAATATTTGAACCTGAGAAAAACATGGTTAATTTCTGTGAAACATCATTAATTTGGTCTTTTAGCCTATTGTCATACTTATCAATTAAAGATATTGCGATTTGAGACCATTTCTCAACACTATCCATTTCATTTGAATTCAACAAATTTCTCAGTATACTGATAGATAAAGAGAATCGCAATTCATCGTCGGCAATATTAATTGGAAGAAGTTTTAATAGAGCCATATTCTCATTAAGAATGCAAGGATATAAATCAAGTTCATTGATATTTTTTGCCAGATCTATTGTGAAATCTTCTCTTTTTATAATAATTGGTAAAATGGAGATCACAACACTTTTGTAAACACCTCCTTTTTGGTATGCATTGATTATTGATGAAATTGATGAACTAATAAAAGCTTGCGTTGAGTCATCCTGATAATTACCAATCCATGCAAATACTCTCCTTTTAATCGATTGATCTTCATGATTAAGAAGATTAATACAATTAATCGCTAATCTTTTTTTATGTTCTCCATTCATAAATGAATACAAAACTGAAAACAAATCTAATGTGCCTCTTATAATCAATGGATTTGAATCTAAAAACAATGTGTTGAAAGTTTTCTCCATTAATTCATCGTGATCAATGCTCATAATATCGCTTGCATCGCATTTAACTGAATATAAAGTGAATGCGGCCCTTGTATTTGGATGAAAATATGCTGCTTTAAACATGGATCTCCAGAAAATCATTTTCGGTATATGCGAATGAAGATTTAATAACATTGCGTTAGTAAGAGACTGAACATCAGTGCCTTCATCCAATAATCCAGGAAGAATGGCTAAAACCAATGGAGGCAAGATTCTCTGATGTTCTGCTATAAGGTCAATAAAAAACTCATTAAACAACTTCAAACATATTGCCCTTTGCGCCAACCCAGCATTATGAAAAAACATGAAGAGACCGGGGCTCCAAATATGAAAATCTTTACAGATTCGGGGACCTCCTGCTCTTAGAAAAACTTGTTGGTACACCTCAAGTGTTTTTGTTTGAATTCCAGCAGGTAAAGCCGGCGATAAGCACTGTGAAAGGGTTTTTGCAAATAATAATTTATGAGGAACATATGGAACATCAGGAAATGCCTGAAAAACATCCAAAAGTCCCTGAAGACATCCATTAAGATCCGCCCATATCCTTATTTGCTTAAATTTTCCAAGAGACTTAAAAACCAGATTATCATATGCTGCATGGTCCATAAAAAATATGTTTTAACATCTGTTTTATTCAATCTCCACATTGGTCAGGCCCATTTTCCTAGCGCACTCATGACCACATTTGATCCTTTTCTCAAGGTTCTTTTCACCTGTATAAACATTATCCATGCAATCTCGGACACAACTAAGCTGACTAACACGTTTTGGCTTAGATACGTACTGCCTTTTAGAGAACGAAAACATGAGCAAAAAAGCGAAAAACATCTTTTTAAAAAATGGATTTTGACAGGATTTTGAATGATTTTGACAACAAAAAGTGGTTAAATGTAAACCAGGTCAGTTTCCTGGTTAAAGACCTGGGTTTTAATTCTCTGAGGCGTCTTTGTTTGCAGGATGAAAGCAGCTGGATTTTTGATCTGAGAGAAAGATAGTGTTAATGGTGACAATCCCCATATTCTATTGATCTGTTGATACTTTTCATTCAGAGTGTATATCCCAACCAAACTGTCTTGTTGAATTAGGGCAATAAAGTGCTCATGGTTCATTTTTGACATTTCCAATGAGGCCAACCTTATGCTTTCGCTGGATTTTAAGTATTTTCGTATGATAATCATCATTTTTGAAAAGTTAGGAATGCATTTTTCAATCTCCTCCTTTTTTGGTGGAATCACTTTCTTTCCAAGAGGAATAAATGTCAGCCCCATTTTTTTCTTGTTTTCATGCTTTATCTTATCTTCAGTTGCAATAAACTCGCTTAATGATATTGAATCATCATTGTTTGCAATTGTTGACATTGGTTGATTCACACTGGTAACAATCTCTGTTTGAGAATCATCGGAACTATTAAGAATATCATCCAGAGTATGATCAGATACACTTGACAATTCTTGAATCTCTGGTTTATCTTGCACAATTAGAGACTCTAAGAATCCTGTGTCGAATCTTTGGGCATTAGAAAAATGCTCCTTCGGTTGTTCAACAAATGACACATTGGGTTTGGTTGAATTCATTTTGGTGCTTTGTTCTTTGGGAAAATCTGCCAATTTGTTATCATTTGATTCGAATCTAAGGGTTCTTCTAGGAGATTGAACTCTTTTTCCCGGAAAAGTGGGTCTTTGCATAGTCTTATTAAGGATCTTTTCTTCTTTTGCATTCTCTATTGGCTTTTCTTTGGTGTTAATTAAGTAACTTAATGCATTTTTGCTATGAATTATGACTTTGCTCTTTTGTTTCTCTTTTTCTTCAATTGGATTGATGCAAATTTCTTCTTCTTCTGAACAATTGTCTTCTTCCTCAACAAATCCAACAGATTCAGGATCGCTCTCAAGAGGATCATTCTCAGTTTGAGTCTCTATACACATGGAATTATTCTGCTTTTCAGGTTCAATCGTGTAAGTTTGAGTTTCAAATTTCTTCTTAGGAGATAACTCTTTTTTCAAAATAAATTTCTGTGGAGATGTGACATTATCATTAATAATAACATTATCATCTTTTGGCGGTATATCTTGTGTTTCAAAAGTGGAAAAATCAAGTTTAGACTTTTGAATTTCACCTTTTTTGGTAACATATATCGAAAAAACCCTCTCATTTACTATTTTTTTGGTAACAACATTAGTTTTAGGAACCAGTTTCATCTCGCTACGAAAGGAATAAGGGAATTTCGACATGTTAGTGTCCGTTTAAAAAATTATCGTCACCAGGTTTATTCTAGGGGGTCCATTTGGAGGGCATGTTCTCTAAATGAAGATAGGTCAAGAGTAACAACTCCTGAGCTCTGTGTATCGATGCTTTTATGTACTCCAATTAGAGTTTCAGAAAATTCATAAAACTTATCTCTCAGAGAAACACATATTATCTGTGATCCATTATCTTCTAGTGTCATTTCTCTTAAAGCTGTTGCGGCAGATTTGAGATTGATTTTGTCAAGTGATGCATCAGGTTCATCCATCAAAACAAAAGGGGCATCAACATATTTCTGAAGAGACATTACAAGTGCTAAAGATGCGATTGCTTTCTCTCCTCCGGAAAGCTGCTCAAGATCACGAAATCTTTTATGAGGTGGCATTGCTGTATATTTGATTCCTCCAAGATATGGCTCATCTGTGTCTTCGAGAGCTAAATAGGCTGTACCTGCTCGATCTATGTGCTTCATTCTAGTCAAATTCTTATATACTCTGTCTATTGTACCATCTACACTATCATATAATTTCATGAACCTCTCCCTTCGTTTTTCTCTAACATCAGCGAACTCTTTCTTCTTTTGTTTGGCCAAAGATGCGGCCTTTTCTTGTTCTTCTTTCATCTCATCAATTTCTTTTGATACCTGTTCAACCTTTTCATCTGAATGCAAATCGGGTCTGATTTGGGATAGCTCAGATCTGAGTTTGGCTAGTGATTCATCAAAATTCTTACACATTTTCACATAATCATCTCCTTTTACGGCTTTTTGAGATGCTTTCACTGATTTGAAGTCTATTGTTTTAACTTCTTCCATATCAATAGCTGCTTGTGAATCAGCAGAAAGTGTTGAAGTTATTTCTACATTAAAGTCCTTTCTATGAGGGAGTTTAATATTTGCTAACATACATCGTTGAAAAACTGTACTCAATTGTTGAATTGAAGAATGCAGCTCATGATCTGAAACAGAATAATCATCATTCAGGGCTTCACGCTCATCTGTCAAAGTATGAATCTCACGATTTATTGATTTGAGCTCACTTCTTGCAGATTCCTCATCTGCCAATAGCTTCCCTTTCATATCTTTTAGCTTACCAACTTCCACATTTAGGTCCTTCTCTTGGTTCTTTAAATCAGAAATCATATCATTTGATTCATTGATACTTCTTTCCAGTTCCACAAGTCGATGAGAAAGTGATTCTATAATGGATCTTGGATCACTTTTTTCTTCCTCTGGAATTATTGATTCTAAGTGATTCAGCCTACTTTCCAAAGAAAACCTCTGCTTAAACCTGTCTTCAAGTTCATGAATATCATTGATTCCTGTGTCCAAAACTATATCTGCAAAAAGTTCTTTGTCAATTCTTGCTTGCTTTTCATTTACAATAAGAACAGAATTGTTGGCTAATCCCAATTCTTTGCTCAATGAATCAATTTTTTGCTGGTCAGATTTTAATTGATTCTCAATAATTCTCAAATTAGATTCATAGAGTTTCTTCTTATCGAGTAAATCTTCTATTTGCTGTTTAAGCTTCTTCTCTTGTGGTTGAGCAGCCATCAATTTTTCCTCAGATTTCTCTAACTCTATTCGACGAGTTTCCATTCTATCAGCAATTTCATTCATTTTCTTTTCTGTGACTGCCCTATCATTCTCAATCTTTGTTATCATATCAACACTCCATGAAACATTCTCTTTTGTGGGACCGCCCGTCATAATACCGCTGGGATCAACAATGGCTCCATCATATGTAACAACATAAAATCCTTTGCTAAATGATAGTTCACATGCTTCTTCAAGTGACTTACATACCGCTATTGATCCACATAAATAGTCTATTGCAGGTTTGTACATTGGGTCTGAACAAGTCAATAAATTGCTCAAAAATTGAATACCAGAAGAGACCTTTCTTTGAGGAATTAATAACGATTTCAAGGGAATACATGTCACTTGTCCAGCTCCCTGTTCCTTAAAGTACTCAATGACCTTTGTTGCAACTGTTTTATCTTTTACAACAAGAGATTCACTATTTGCTCCAACACCTGCTATAACTGCTTTCTCATATTTTGCATGAGTAGGCAAACAAAGTTCGGAAAACCTACCATAAACCCCAGGAATCAATCTCTGGATGACAGATACAGCTTTAAGGTATTTTTCTTTCCTTTTATCTGTCCCTTGGACTCGTCTCAATTCATCATATCTTTTGTCCAAATCCCTCATTTGTTCAGCAAGTTTTGTTTGCGCTTTCACATCTTCTTCATTTGATGTTTTCTTCATTCGAGTTTCGGCTGTCAATTCTTCAACTATTTTTGAAGTTTCTGCAAGAGCAATTCTATACTTTTCAATGTCTTCAATGACTTTGGAAAGCTGGAGTTTTGTTCTTTCCTTGGATTCATCATTATTAGATTTTTGAATATATAATTGATCCATTCTATGTTTTATCTCATCTCTCTCCTGAACTCTATCCTTTAATTGTCTTGTTACATCACTATACTGCTTTGATGCTTGTATTCTAATACTATTAATTTTTGCTATATCATCCCTTAACTTTCCCGGATCAGGCATTACATCCAATTGGCTCCTAATCCTTTCAGCTTCTAGTTTATATTCATTAATTTTTGCGTTCCATGTATCCGAAGTGCTTTCATTGGATTTGATTTTGACCTGGGTATCGGAATAAGATTCTTGGAGAAAGGCATTTCTTTCTCTTTCTCTTGTTAAAGATGCTCGAACATTCCTTAATGATTGCTCGTTAACTTGAAGAGAGTTATCAATTGATGTAATTTTATCATTTATCAAGTTACTTTCTTTTTGCTTTTCTTTTCTCTCATCTTGGAGAGTGTCTATTCTATAATTGACTGCAATCCTCCTTTCTTCAATAGCTTGAATGTCTTCTTTTGCAGAATTAACTTTCTTATCCAAATGAAATAGCTGAAATAGTGCATATTCAATCATTGTCTCCTCTTCTTTCTGAGCAAGCTCCTTAAAATGAGAAGCTTCCTTCTGGCGATCAGAAATGTGCCTCTTTTCAGTTTGGGCCGCTCTTCTTCTCTTATCAAGCATGCTCACCTCCTCATGTGCTGCCTCCGATGCTATTCTTAATTCATCATATTTTTCAGCTAATTCAATGCTGCCACTCATTTCCTCGAAGAGCAAAGTAAGTTCTGTTGGTGACTTTCTCGCAATAAGATCAACTTCGTTTTGCTTAAGAAATGAGAGAGGACCAATTCCAAGTTTCCTAATCTCAGCAATATACTCTTCTTCTTCCATTTCTTTGCCATTCATTCTGTAAAAATTATCATTGCCATACTCTCTTTCAAAAGAAATCTCTTTCTTACCCTTTCTCATGATAACACGAACGAGGCAGTTTGACTCCCCGGTGGAGAAAGGTGTCGTATAAACATAATTGGTACTTCGTGGAAATGGATCAAGGAAAAGAGCAAAAACAATCGAATCCAAAACATTGGACTTTCCAGACCCATTGGGTCCAATTATGCCAGAAAAGTGTGTAAAGGGACCAATAACATGCTCTCCCCGAAATGATTTGAAATCTCGCAACTCTACTCGATCTAATACTAGTTTAACCATTTAGAATGAGGAAAATTGCTCCCGCCTCGAAATTGAATTAGTCTGATCGAATTTTGGCGCCAAAACTCAGATGCAAAATTTCTCTTCCTCAGACGACCTCAGGACGAGCTCTCAAGTTAATGTCGCCCCAATTAACAATATTGACATTAATGAATTATCTGAGATTTTTGAGGCTGAAAAGTTGAAAAAACATCAACTTTCTGAGTTATTTGAATCAAGAATTAACGACGGTGTTGATACTGTGAATAAGCATCCTGTATTTGCTCCACAAATTGCTGAAAAGGCCCGAAATATTGTTAAAACATCGGATGAAAAGTATAGATATGATAACTATCAGATGTTTAATCCTCAGATGAAAATTCCGGCTTTTTGGGAACCTAGGGTTTGGGATAACAAAGAGGACATAATGACAGAAGAAGAAACACAAAATGTTATTCAGCAAAACCTTGATTATCAGAAACCTATACCAAAAAGCGAGTTTCATTTTCAAGATAGAGATTTTTCGGAGAGTATAATATGCCCTAAACCAATTCGTAGGGAAGATGATCAGAAACCGCACCGAATAGCTCTATCCCTACTTGAGTTTTACACTGATGGAAGCGAAACTGATACGGAAATAACTTAATGGATTTACTTACCTAAGCTCTTCGAAAGCCCTTCCGCTATTATTCTGTTTCTGGTTGCAGTTTCTACAGCATTATTAATGTCGCTCAAAAACTGATCGAATGAAACTTGTTGGTTTCGGAATTGCTCCTTAATGTTATTTACATATACATCTGCTCCAGCTGCTTCTTCTAAAAGACTCTGTATTTTCTTCTGTTTGGCAATAATCATAAGATTTGGCATTTGCGAGGAAATATTGTTCATCTCAGCAATAACTTGTTGCTTTTGCTGCAATATTGTCTGGATTCCATTAATATTTTGTAAAACAGATTGTTGACTGTTGCTATTTTCGCTAGCTAATGCTTGTTGTTTGGATTCTACTCTTTCTTTCGATTGTATCGCTTTTTGGCAGACCATTTCAACAATCTGCTTCTTAATGTCTGGACTTGCAAGCTGATATGGCTGAACCGATTGGATAGCCGAATTCACATCGTTTGGATTAACTAAAAATGGTGTGGGACGAGGGATTCTGGAATAAACAGCAATGCTATCAAGAACATCAGCAATTGTGAAAAATGGATTCCACTTGGCAACAACTGGGAACAATGTAAGCGAAATAAAATTCACATCACCTGCAAATCTGACGTAAATGTTAGGAGCACCATTAGGATAATTTTGGGGAATCAAAATTACAAAAAGAGAACCCGGTGCATTAGGAAACTCAATAGTAAGCTCATTGGGCTTGGTTTGTTGAAGATTAGGGTACTTTTCACGAGCAACAGCTAGTTGTTGTTCTATCGACATCTCAGCAATAAAAAACCGCCAAAACAAACAAATTTTAGTATTCAATTTGATACGATTCCAGGTTCTTGTTGCCCTTAATCTTTATCTCTCCGTTGTCTATAATTTTGAATCCCATTGAGTATATTAGTTCGTATACTCTCCTTGATATCAGGATTGATCCTTCTTTTGCTCTTGCTTTGAGCTGATTTGTTGTTTCTACCACTTCGGATATTACTTGAAATTGGGGTCTTTTCAGATTCATAACACCAGCAATGATTGGACCTCCAGTGTGAATGCCAACTGTTAAAGAAACATCGGTTCCAACAGGAGCGAATAGGGATTTTGCGTTTGAGAAAAGTTTAACTATGAAATGGACCATATCCGAGGCGTGTTTTTCAGATCTTGATGACTTTGAGAAGAGTCCTGAGATAAGTGTGAATGTTCGGGAGAATGTACGCAGTTTCACAACATCTTCTTTGTCGTTTAGCTGATGAGAAATGATCTCAAACACTTGATTAAGCTTCTGTAGTTGTTCAGAAGGAGAAAATCCATTATCTTTAACGAGTACTCTTATTGCTGCTATTGTTGAAGACTGAACAACAAATGAATGAGAATTCTCTCCGCCAATGATTTTTTCAACAATTTGATACGGGATAGCATTCTTTAAAAGGTCAAATAGCCTTTCTTGTTCTCTTTTAATAAGAGTGGCATTCCTTACAGTAAATGTATTATCAACAATACTTAATACAATGTGATGAACTTTTTGACATGAATAGTCAATATCGATAGGTCCAACATCAGACAAATAAACTGGTTCAACTATATAAAATCTATCTTTGTTTTCATTGGGGTTGAATATAGCGATCTGTCTTGACACTCTTTCTAAAGAATTCGATGTTACCATTTCAACAATTTTTGCAAATAGAGTATCCATTTCTATTGATGAGGGGAATACATCATATACCTTTTGTCCAAGAGGTATCGAAGAATCTTTCCCAAATAATTCTTGGAATTTATTATTATACGAAACTAGTACCATATCAGTATTGAGAATGGCGATTCCAGTGTCAATCATTTCAAGGATTTTTGATGCTTTATTAAATCTTATAATATCATTCATAGTGATATCTCCGTTCAATATTATCTTGGTAGCAGATTCATTCATTGAAAGAACATCATTATTAACATATTGGAATAAAGAAAGGGCACTCTTTAAAAGATTTTGTTGACTAACGAGCCTGGATACAAGAATAATCCATATAAAAAGCTGATATACTGTGACAAATACTATCGTATAAGTTATGAGCAATATCATGCTATTTGTGTCTTTCATGGATGATTGATAAATTGAATTATGGAAATATGTTTCTCGTTCGTAAGCAATACTATCAGTCTCATATATATATGAAGTCAGAAAGATGTCTGACATATTGGTTATTATGTTATCTGCACTGTGACGCATAAAATCACAAAAAGAAGAATACAAAATAGAAATTGAATCTAAATAATTGAGAGATACCATCCTTTCAAAAAGAGATTCGTTCTGGCTCATATCATCAAGTGGTATTAGATTATGAATTTCGGTGTTATCGGGCGTTGATACATAATCATATACAATTGATGAATCAATCAATAAAGCCTTTTGAGAAAGATTCTCTGCAAAACAAAAGGCCAAATCAGTCCGACTAAATAAATTAGTCCTATTAATCCCAAACATGCTCTGATTTGTGGCATCCATAAAGAATAACTGTGAAACATACAAAAAACCTTGATTAATGTATGAACTAGCTTTATGAAGGTGATTAATTGAATCTGGATTTCGAAAATTATTGACTAAATATGCTTGTAACTGAAAAAGAACAATCATAAGAACTATTATTACAGGCAAAAACAAAGAGTAAAACAAAGAATGCTCTATACTGTTCTCATCCCCATTCTGTGATTTTGCAGCTTTAGTAATCGAAGAAGCTTTATTATCTTCGACAACTCCATTTTTCCCATAAGAACTCAGTATTTTCCTAATTTCTTCACCGGGGAACCTGATTAAACTCTCAGCAATTGCATTTTTCTCGAGACCAAGCTGATATGAGTTGAGAATATAAGGGAGAACAATGAAGAACAATAAAAATAGGATAATCCAAATCACTCCATCACGAAAGTTCAAAAAGAGAGGAGAATTATGGTTGTATTGGTACTTTAATACATTATTACTTGCCGAATCAAGAATATTATGGCATAAGAGAGAATCTTCATGTGAGACTATAAGTTTTTGGAAATCAATATTGCCATTGTTTGCAATATTGTCTTGTATTAACAAAAAATGCTGATTCACAATTGATTGAAAAGTCATTCCATCCCGAATTGGATTATATGAAATCAGATTAACAACTTCACTAAGGTTAGAAAAATAGTCAATGGCGCTGTTAACACTAAATATCAAATTAGATAACGCTGTTTGGGATTTTGACAATGAATCCATGATTAGAGTGGAGTTGATAATGCGAACCTCTATCTGATTATTATTAAGCAATATATTTGCTCCATTTGAAAACACTAATTCGGGGGTTATCGTATTGTTCAGCCCACTTATCCAGAAACTAAACTGAGCTGTGAGTCTGGAATAAAGATTTTGGAAATCATTTATTGCGTATATCAAATCACATAAGGATTTTTGAGGAAGGATAACTGCATTCTTCAAATCAATAAATGTATATATAGCTATAACTATCAATACAATCATCATTGATGATATTAAAAAAAGAAACTTGAATATAGAACCAATGGGAGATCCATTTATTGCTTCTTGAATTGCAATTTTTGAAAGCGATGGACTAATGATATTCTCTGGTTCCTCATCTGTTTCTTCTTCATTTCCGCTATTATTCTCTTCAACAGAAGAGGAAATAATTGAAGAAACGGCTGGGAAAACTCTGACTGCAGATTGAATGGCAGGATCGATCCTCCAATAGTCACTTGAAGATATACTATGAATCTTATCAATAATTGTGTTCATAATAAATGGATCATGAACAAATCTTTCATTAAATGAGAGATATTTCCTATAAACGCTAATATTGATTGGATAGTTGTGAATGATATGTTGGAAGTGGCCATCAATACTGGATAATCTGGATTTTAAATTAAGAAAGTCTACCCACAGATTGGATATATCTTTTTGAAGCACGCAATCCCAAAATTGAGTCAGTTTAGCTGTTAGAGTGTTGATTCTGAGATCAATGGCTTTTAAAATGGGTTCTAATGATTTTGAATAGCCTCTCGATCTAGAAGAAGCGATATATCTCAGTTGTATAACATATGAATAGCCACCTGGGAAATCTTTGATATCGGAGATACAGTTAGATATCCAAATAAGCTTTTCTGTCATATTGGGGAAAAAAGACAAAATTCTTCCATATAGAATAAAAACATAAGGAGATTTTGGCCATGCTTGAACAGCAAATTCAAAAGGAATAAAAGATGATATGAAAGGGTGCCAGAATTCTATTGATGGTCTAATATTGCTAACAAAATGATACCCTCCTTTAAATCTATTCATCATCAAATCATTCAGATCCTCTGGATGCATTAAACATTCATCAAAAAAACTATGTAATCCAGCAATTCTCTTTCTCCTAATTGCAGTAAACAAAGTGTGTAACAGAATAATGAAAATAGGGTATGCAAATACCAAATACGATGTATCAAATAGCTTATTCTTAAGGTTAATTGTCTGAAGTATTGATATAAACATTGCTGTAATTCCAAAAGAACCAATTAAGACTGATGATTTCCCATTAACAGTGGCGGCGAGAGAAAAAGTACCACCCCCAGCGATAAACGAAAAAAAAGCAACTCCAATAGAATAGTATAAACGGTGTTCGGGAAATGCCCCAACCATTGTGGATAGGGTACTTAATATTGTTACAGTAGTGGTCGATAATGTACCTAACAAGGGTAACCATTCATGAATAGGATAATCCTCAAGTATAACCCTTGGTGCAGCATAATTATGATACTCATATACTGACCAAACAAATGCAATTGGAGCAAAATATGTAACCATGGTGAATAAAATACTATCAGAAGTTCTGCCCAACAAAACGGAATACGGTACAGCAGACATAGATAAAGGTAGTGTGGATACTAAAAAGATCTTGTACAAACCAACAACTAAAGGTCCTTCATATGGCATCAAATATTTATTCCTTGAGAAGATATATGATCGAAATAAAATTGTAAAATTTAATGTGATTTGGATAATAATCAATATAAGTGCGAATTTAACCCTTTGCTCGCCATTTGATGTGAATGGCCCTGACCAAAAAAAAGAAATTTGTTTTAACAACCCTGTAAATAATGAATCAATATCCCACATATCTTGAGCGCAAACTAGAAGAGCCGGACCCATTACTTGAATTGATACAATAACAAAGTACAAAATTCCAAAAAAACGCGGAAGACTTGATGAAATGTGGGCATGACCGAAATATTCGATTAAATTTAGCTTAGATTTATATAAAAAACTATGATCCAAAACACTATCATACTCAACGTAACTCACACTTTCCATTCGTTGGTGATTTTACAGTTAGAATTGAATGAAAAATTTTCACACAAAAATTGATAGGGATACTACCAATAAATATTAAATTTCAGTGAAAATATTTTTAATCGTTTATAATCTTAAGAAACATTGAAAACGAATTGGTTACGTTTTTTTCAATTATCTACAACACTCTATTGTTGCCACTTTACGTAAACAAAAATCGTCCTCTTGAAAAAGTGTTTACAAAGAAACGTACAGCAATGGAGGAAAACTCAGATGAAGGATCTACATTGAAAGTCATTCTTGTTGGATATAGCGGTGTTGGAAAGACCTCCCTAATCAATTCATATTTTGACCAGCCAGAAGCTCTTAATACTTCACCGACAGTTGCTCCTGCTTTTTGTTCTTCAAAAATTACTCTTAAAAATGGCAAAAATGTCGTATTGCATATTTGGGATACTGCTGGACAAGAAAGATTCCAATCTATAGGACAGATGTTTTACCGAGATTCAGACATTGCATTTGTCTGTTTTGACAAAACCACTGAAAACACAATTGGAGAATGGATCAAGAGAGTTCTTGATCAAGTTTCAACGTGCAAAATCTTTCTTGTGCTCACCAAATCTGATTTACTTTCAAATGAAGAAATGTCCCAGATGAAAGCAAAATCTAATATCCTCAAAGAGCAGCATCATGCTACTGAGTTTTTCATCACTTCATCAACAACGCTTAATGGTGTAAAAGAGTTATATTATGCAGCTGCAACATTGGCTTCTGAGAAAGAACAGATGCCCGGAGAAATACTTGTGCTTCAATCAGCACAGGCTAAGCCAAAGAAATGCTGCTAATAAAAGTACTATCTAAAAATCGTATCGTTATTATGTCTGTGTTGAGTCCAAGTAATTTTCCTTCTATTAGGAAATGGATATTGTCACATCAAAGGGCTTCACAGTACATAAGATTTGATGATATTTCTGGTGATAAGGTTTTAATGTCATCAAAGAATGTTAGTTTAATGAAGTATGTTAAACAATTACAGGGATTTATGAGTTTTTTAGAGAAGGAAAAATCTAAAGTCATTGAAAAAATACGAATTATTGCCGAAGAACCTATTATGACGCTTGGTAATTTGTGTTATGATAATAATAGCGAAATACTTCTTCTGAGGAAAATGGTTTACATTCATAGACAAATTCAACAAGATACACTATCACTTTCTAATGAGAAACATATAATGTATATTGAAAAAATTGAAGATGTTGAGTCATTTTTGGAATTACTCACTTCTTCAATCATCCCGCCCAATTTTCATTGCAAGATCAATGAAAATTTTTTTATTTTATCAATACCTTCTCGTTTTACTGAAATGGAATATAAACTTGAGTGTTATTCGTCGTGCTACAATTCTCTTTCTAATCAAGTATCCCAAATTGTTAAACCATTATGGGTAACAGATTTCAAGTCTTTTTTAAAGGAGGTATTATCCAATTCAATACATCACTACGATGAAGAATTGGCATATGTACCTCCCCTATCTTGCGAACTATCAATTTCAAGGTATGTTTTCGGAGGTATTTCAACCCTTGGAAATCAAATAGATTCCCTCATTGATTCTGTATTTGATGAACCACCACAAGAATTTATCAGGAATGTTTTAGATCTATGCGTTATGTTTATTCCACAAGACACTGATTTATCTACTGAAGAACAAAGCATTGCATTAATTGTTTTTTTCCGAATTGTATTTGATCGACTTTATGAAAGCCATTCCAGTTTTATGATGCCTAATCCTGGCAATGAGATAAAAATGATTCAGCTTATGTCTACTTATCCGGCTACATGCTTTAAGCTACCAAAAGATGTATCTCCTGTGTTTGAAAATTCTGATACAATTAGAGAAGCTTTTCGAAAAGACTACTATTTCATGATTGCATCCCAGTTCTTAGAACTATCTGCTTACTCCACCAATCCTCTCGATGTTCTGTTTTCAGTACATAATACCCTGATTTCAATAAATAAAGCTGCACTAATTAGGAGGCTTAAAGGAACAGAAGCATCGGTTAATGATATTCAACAACTTTTATGTTTTGATGATTTGTTTGTATTGCTGTTAGGAGTGTACTTTGGGGCAGACTTACCAGAAATATACACAATATCTGATTTAGTTACTAGGTTTGTTCCCTCATTTTGTTTGTCTAATCCTTTCGAATATGCTCAAGCCGGTTTAGAGGCACTTGTCTCTCACTTATCATCTTTGAATAGTAAGAATAATCCTATAAATCCGAAATAGTGTTTACTCAACAAATGGAATGATGTAGGATGCAAAAGAAATTAGCATTAGGTGAATAATAGAATTCAGATTCAAAAACTCGGCAGCTCCTTCTGTGTAATGGCAATCCGTTGGTGGAGGAAATAGCGTTTGTCCTGGAATACATTGTTCTTGGATAGTTGCTTCAAGTGTTGGGGCTGGTGTAGGGATTTCACAAAAAGCAGTAGCAAAGTAAAACATCTCAAACGTTGCCACTGGTGAATCAGTAATTACCGATGAAACAACTATTGCAGAACCTGAACTTAAGGGCCCTGTGTGCCTGATATATGAATTTGTTACAGATATTGTATTTGAAAACAGAGTATAATAATTAGAAGTAAAGACACAGTTCGAGAAATTTGTAAACTTTCCTGATCCATATACAACTCCATCAGAAGAGCATGTATTATTCACCACATTTGAGTTTTGAACCATCTTAATTTGGTCGCTTGTTGAGCTTGTCAATCCATATATTGATGGTCCAGTTGCAAAATTACTATTGATTGTTATAAACTTGTGGTCAATTAATGTTGCACTTAAAGAATACAATCCAATATAACTATAACCGTAGTTAAATGAAGAGTTATCATTTTGGCAATACTGTCTTCCACCTGACAAATATATTGATCCATAAACGTAATAATAATTATCTGATCTTGTTGGTCCACAATTAGATAGAGTAGTTTGTTGAACAGTGTTATTATGGTTAGAAATCATATATGCAAAACATCCATAAGTATAATAATTATTATAGTAAGTACCTTCACATCGATAGGCACATACTTTTGAAAAGGCATACATACCATCTGCACAATTAAAATAAATGACACCGCCATTAATGGTGCCAGAGTAATATCCAGCAGAACAATTATAAAACACGCAATTTTCGATCACTAAACGGATCTTGAGGCTTTCATAATTCAATACAGAACCGTGACCAGTTCTCCGAATATCCTTAATAAAACAATCAAACATATAATAATTACTATGAGGATTTGTCAGCATTGTCTCACAAGAATATTCCGGAAAGAAATCAGAAAATGCTGACCTTTGCTGGAGGCCCATCATAACGTGAAATATCCGCATCATTAATATGAGAATTATCTACAGTTTATTTGAAAAATCTCATAAACAGCTATTTTTTATTCAAAATTTTAAGAATGTTTTATCAGAAATATTGTAAAACATCCACAAAAAATTTACAATGTTTTATTTTTTACAACAGTCATACGATTATTTTATCTTCTACAAAACCTAACGATTATGTAATATAATTGATCTGATGTGTAGCCTAAAATACAATGATTTCAAGCAATTAAGTGGAATCATTGGGGAAAATGTGGTTAATGATATCGCAAATAATTGTTATTCGATAAATATTAAGTCTTTTGATAAGTCTTTTGATGCAGTGTTTTGTTTTGATCCGTCTTCAGGACAATTTATTGATTTAAAAGCTATTAATGGAATTAATTTGTCAAAATTATGTCTAAATGATTTAGAAACTCATTTCAATGAACAAATGAAAGAAAACAAAGATTTTTTTTCATTTTTGGTCACATTTTTTGAAATGTATGATTTTTTGGGGAAATATGATGATAATAATTTTGTTTTAAGGCAAAAAAATATGAAATCCTCGAGCATTGACGAAAAAATATCCTGCTTGAACGCTGATGAACATTACCAAAGCGAAGAATCTTCATTTAAAGATAAGATAATTTTGTACATGATGCAAAAAATCATGTATCATCATATTGGCATTGATCAAAATGATATTAATCAATGTATTGAGTATTTATTGAATCTAGGTCTTATTCATCAATTTCATGAAGATGGGCAGATAGATTTTGATTCAATTGAGTCTTTTATCAGGAATCAAAAGTCTATTCCTAGAAATATCCAAGAACAATTGCTTTCAAACGATAGTGTACCTGTTTACCAAACCGGGAAGAGCGAGCAATCAAGGTTTCTTCATGAATTTATTACCATTTCCAATCTTGGAAAAGGTGGATATGGAAGTGTTGTTAAAGCTAGGAAAATACTGGACAATGGTACTTATGCAATTAAGTGTATTAAGATTATGAAAAATGAAAACCTTGAAATAATGCGGAGAGAAGCTTCGATTTTGTCAACACTTCAACATAAGTATATTGTGAGGTTTTTTTGCTCATGGGTTGAGAACTGTGATGAATCTGTGACCGATTCCATCAATCGAACTTTTCTATTCAATAGGATGGAAGAAGATACACTAGATTATGAAGAAGAGTTAAATGAGAGTTTTGAAGAAGAGATTGTTGAAACTATAGGTGAAGAAGAAGAGCATTTTGTTAATGATAATGAGGAAGAATGGGCTGTTGTTGATGATTTGATTATTGAAAATGACCTTTTTGAAAAAGAATTGCGAAATAGTTTCGGATATGATATATCAGGTTCTTTTACAGAGCCAAGTGGTCGATTTCTAGATGATATAACTGATGGATTATTTTTTGAAGAAGATAATGATAGTTTGGATCAGAAAAAAAATCAATTTTTGTTTATTCAGATGGAACTGTGTTCAGACACCAGTTTATATGATAATGTTAAAACTGATGCTTTCTTTCAGGATCAATTGATGCAATGGAAAATTACTAGACAAATTCTTGAAGCTCTTCAATACATGCATAATATTAATGTTATACATCGCGATTTAAAACCATCAAATGTTTTTATTGACTCCAAAAGCAATGTAAAAATTGGAGACTTTGGCCTTTCTAGGAACAATGATTGTGGCAGTCAAAAAACTAGTAATGATATTCAACTACCCCCTGAAAAGAGGCCTGTTGGATCTTTTCCTTATATGGCTCCTGAAGTTCTTGAGCTTAAAGGATATGGGACTAAGAGTGATATGTTTTCTTTTGGGATTATTCTTCTTGAGATATGGCTGAGATTTAAGACAGAATCAGAAAGGAGTAAAATTATTAATGAATTAACACGAAATGGGCTTCTTCCTTCTGATTTTTCTAATCAATACCCAATTCAATCAAAACTCATAAAACAGCTTGTATGTAGAGATCCTAACAAAAGGCCATCTGCGTCAGAAATTTTAAGATCAAATGATATACCAGTTGTTAATTCTAGTCTTTCTTTTGAAGAAATTGATGATATTGTAAGGGAAATCTCTAATGGCAGTAATGATAATATTGATCAAATCCGAAGTAACTTGGATGCTTTCATGAATACCAGATTAGTGGTTTCTAATAACTTTGTTTCAGATGAAATTGTCAGTTATGATTATTCTGATATTTTGGAATATATTAATTCCGAATTTTCTTATGTATCTTCATTATATGGGGCATCTCAGCTGAATTGTTGTTTCATTGAACCTTTGTCGATTGATATTGATGATAGTTTTTATGTAATATCATCAAGTACATATCTTCATTCAATGCATACTCATCATTGGAGATATATTATGAAAGTTATTTTAATTAATTCGATTACCTCAGCAAGAGTGTTTCATATATCAAAACAAATTGAGAAGATATCATTTGAATCAATCCGAGTCAATAATTCCATGTCATTCTCAATAGTTACTGAACCAAATTATATTCAAATTGTTACCTTTTATATTGAATGTATATTGTTTTGTTTCGATTTCTTTAAAAGAATCAACCCAAAATTGCAACCATCTTTTATTATTTCTAGTTTTGATGTTACTATGGATCTCTTTTCCAAAAGTGGTATATCAGCTCAATCACTTATAGGGTATTTGCATAAACAATCATCTTTGGATATGAACTATGAAAAAATTCAGAATTTATTGAACACGCCCTTTGAGTCTATTCCCCTCTCAACTACTGCAAGGGATATAATTGAAGAAGTGATGGATTCAATCTCAAGAATGGGCTATAAAAATTGTTGCAGTTTTGAAATCCTTAACCCTCATATAGAATCATGCCAAGGTTTATTGATCAGAGTTGTGATTAACAATATCGAAGTCGCCTTAATTGGAGATTTCTGTAGCAGATACTTTAATTCTTCAATATCTGTTGATGATCAAATAATGTCTTTTGACAAGCCATCAATAATTAGTATATCTGTTTTATCAAATGAATTACTAAAATTACCACTTATTCAACCAGAAAAACCCACAGTTTATGTACTATATACTGGGTTTGTAAAATCTATTGATAGCCTTTATACAAATAAATTAGTAAGAATACCTGAAGGCAATATGAGTTCTGTGTATCGGGATCTCATTTTATGTTCGAGTGAAATGCAAAAATCTGGTTTCAAAAGTGAGATTATTGAACCAGACAATAGAGTTATCAAAGATGTGGTTTTAGAGCTCATTCAAAGAAATAAAACTTGCTATGTAGTGATAATGAGCAAACAAGATGATACTAGAACTCATTTTTATTTGAATCAACATCATGAAACTATTAATTTGGTACTATCCGGACTCTTCCAAAAGAGCTGCATCACTGTGGCACCCCTAAAATAAATGTAAAATTCGTAAATTTACAAAAATATCGTTAACTAAAAATGAAACACAGAACCACATCACAACTCTCGAAACCTTTTGTATCTGATCCTGATACTATCACATTTCGCGATTTTGTTGTGGGAGAAACACTTGATATATCTTTTTCTTTGACAAATGTTTCTTTTTCTAGGAATACGTTTCAAGTCAAAGGATTTGATCCCGAATTTTCTGGACTGTTTTCCGTTAAATGTAGCCCTCCTGGATTTATTTCTCCGGGAGTTAGTGTTCCATTATCTATATCATTTTTACCAAAGAATAATTCGAGATTTGAATGCAATTTACATTTTTTAGCCGAAAACGGACCTTTTGATATAAAAATAGAATGTTTGCCGAAAATTGTTAATATTCAAATCGAACCTTTTAACTATGTTGATTTTGGACAAGTTACATTTGGTGAAGAGAAGGAAGCCAAATTTATTATCAGGAATTCTGGAGCTTTGCCAGCGATATGGTCCCTTTCTTTGAATGAAAATGGTTTCGATTCATCAAATATTACTTTTTCTCTAATTGAAACAGAGCTTAGTTTTTCAACAAGGCAATCTTCAATCAATGGGTACTCATCATCTGTTATTAAAATGAATTTCAAGCCTTCGAATCCTTGTAAGTTTTCTTGCAATTTAACTTTGCTCTTTCATTCTCCATCGAAAAGCTTTGATACATTTTCTCGGGTTTTAAATATAAAAGCCGAATGTATTGATGTTCCTGTGTATCTTGATAAGTCTTCGATAGAATTTGGTGTTTGTTTTTATAATGAAGTGTATAGACAAACCCTCAAGGCTATTAATCGAACCGATATTTCTCAAAAGTTTTTCATTTCTCTTCCTGATCAAATGGACCAATTCTTTGAGTTTACCCCATCAAGTGGTTTTATTCAGCCAAAATCTGATATTAACGTGAGTGTAAAAGCTCGAATCAATACCGATATATTAGAACTTGTAGTTTCAGAAGAAGATCTCATCAATGTTCCAATTATTATGAACATAGCAAATCAAGTTTTGCCCATTGAATTCTCATTGCTTCTGGCTCCATCATCCAATAGAATTCTTTTTGAACCAACAGTTTTGGATTTTGGAACATTATGTACTACTGAATCTTCGGTTGTTAATCTTCAAATGACAAGCGAACTACAGATACCAATTAATTTTGGCTTTTTAAGATTACCTGTTGGGCTTATTTTTGAGCCTTTTGTAGGATATGGAACAATTCTTCCTGGAGAAACAATTAATTTGTCTGTAAAGTATTCTAATTCAATCCCAAAAAAGTATGAGTTCGAATTTTCTTGTTATTGCATGCATGGACAAAAATATGGATTAAAAATGCTCGCAAATATCATTCCTTCACCTTTATTATTTAGCTCAACAACAATATTATTTGATTCAACACCCGTAGGTGAAGATAGCTGTACTAGAATTAACTTATCAAACACAAAATCATACCCTATTGAAATTCAGTTTTCAAATTTCTCAACATTTTCATTTGATCCTATTGTTTCTAAAATAGAGCCAGAATCTAGTATTCCTATAACAATTCTGTTTAGGCCTCCTATCCCAGAAAAACCCATGACCGAAAGGGCAGAAATTGAGATTCCTTTACCAAAGACCCCGATTAAAAAAGATAGAAAACCATCAATTAAAACAATTAATCCTATTAAAACCAAAAAATCCTCTACTGACTCAAATAGAACTCAAAAAGCAATGATTATTGATCCTGATTTTATTCAACAGACATATGAAGAGAATATTATATGCTTCTGGAAATCTCCCACATCATCAGGCAGACATCACTTAGATATCAAAGCATCAAGTGTTTTGCCATCGCTTTTCATAACATCTGTGAAAATCAATAATAATGAAAAAAGGAGTGATGATATGATCGATCTAAATCTAAGAAATATTGATTTTGGCATTGTAGCAATTGGACAATGCATTGATGCATTTGTTGAAGTCCGAAACATGACAAGACATCAGCAGAACATCATGTGCACATCTGAGATAGGGTGTTTTGAATCATTAACACCAGTCCAAGATACTCTTCCTCATCAAAATGCTGTTTTTCGAATTCGATTTGGACCTTATCAAAAACTTCAGTATAACAACATTGCACAAATATTTTCGAAAGAGAGACCAAATCAAAGGACCACCGTGTTTTTGAAAGGAGAAGGCTCTGCTCCTGCTATTTCTGTAAGCACTGACATCATTGATTTTGGAGCTGTATTAATTGGAAATACTGCAACTAAAACTCTGAATGTCACAAATGGTGCAGCTTTTGAACTTCAATATTATTATCGTCTAATTCCACAAAGTTCAATGTATTTTAAGAATAGAAATGATATTGATTCATTTGGTTTACTAACCTCATCAGAATGGCTTCAGCCGGATAGTGAGGGCCAAGTTGCTATTACGTTTTGTCCCGATCATGAATACCCACTCTTTGAGAGCAAACTGATGGTATCAGCAGGTGAAGATGGTGAGTTCAGAGAAATAATGATTAAGGCCAGTTCCAATCCTTATCCAATGTTTATTCTAGGAGGAATCGACAATTTTCGTCCCAAAACCGCATTTGATCATGTTTTACTGGATGACTCTTTCTTCAGGCCATCTGTCACCTGCGAACTAGCATACCCTGGAGATGAATCTTCAACATTTCTTCAGATTGGTACCTCATTAACAGGAGATGATCAAAAAAGATCATATGGTGAGTTTCAAATTGATACTTTGACTGGATCTGGGTTTACCATTTTGCCAATGAAGGGTAGTATTGAACCTGGAAATTCTCTCAGGGTGCAGATAGACTATAACCCCCCTTCATCAGTTTTACTTCAAGTCGGTCAATGGGTGATATCCGAATCTCAAATTAGTATTAAATGTGGAGAGTTTGCAAAAAGAGTGCCCTTGAAGCTGAAATGTTTGATAAATCTACAACAATCAACTGAAGTATCTCAACCATTACAACCCAAGAACAACACTAAGACCACCACCAAAAGAAAGTCTCGTAAATGATGTTTATTTTATTTTTTTACTAGAAATGATAGATGATTTCATACAACAGATATTATTCTCAGCTGTTCCGTTGAATGAATCTTTAAAATCATCTGACTTTCAAGGTAATGTTCAGATTATCAGAGAAAAAATCATTGATTTATTTAGATTCACATCAATACAATTAGCCCCTTCTTTTTTAGGAACAATGTTGAAGCATATTCAAGAGGATGTATGCTCTCAAGATAAAAAAAAGCGATTTGGATCAGCAGTTTCATTGACGGCATTAATGTCATTGTTTCCTTTTGATGAATATATCCCACAGTATCGTGGGATAATTGAAAAGCTTATAATTCCTGGATACAAACCGCTTGTTAATATAGGGGCAGCAGTTGTCGGTAGAATGGCTCGTATTCGAGGCAATTATCGAGATTCTTTTCTGAAAGAGTTGATTGAACTGGCGATCAAAGATCTATCAAAAACAGAAAATCCTGATTGTCGATATGCATCTGCAGTTATATGGAGAGAAATTGCAGAAAATGCACCAGAACATTTTTTTCGTATGGGTACATCTTTTGCCACAATAATAACTAATGCTTTGATATTACCAGATAGGATTGTCAATGAAATCCTGATTTCAACCATTGAAATTCTATTCAACTCCGAGTCTGCTGCTCTTGGAGCTGATTTTTTAACAGAAATGCATAATTTGTTGTTATTTTCCACAATTAAAAGCTTCAGTGAATTGAAGAAAACTGAGGATCTTGTGATAACTTATCAGTTATTGCTTGTTCTTATTAAATTGAAGCCATATCTTTCTTCTCGAAATGCTGAAAGTTTAATTGTTCCTCAATGCAAGTTACATTTAGTGTCACAAAATTATGAATTGATGAGCTATTCTGTTAAGACTTTGTTGCATCTCCATAAAATTCAGGTTTATCAAATTGATGATGCCCTATATGATATAATAATGGGTACAGTATTTGATTGGGTGATAAAGAACCCTTCAGATACATATCAATTATGCCAAGAATCAATATTAACTTTTGGGAAAAGTACTATTAAAATAGTTCAGCAATTCATTGTTAAGTTTAATCATATTTTGTCTGTTATCCCCTCGACTGTGAGTGCACCTCTTGTTTTCGATCTTTCTATAGCAGCAATAGTGTCATTTCCTGAGAATAACCCAAATATATTGTTATTGATTTCCAACATACCTAATATACTTGCACGTTCACCAATACCAATGCCCATTCACAAATTGTTATCAGCTCTGAATTTATCACATCCAAGGTGGTCTGTTAATTTTATTGTTTTTCGAAACCAGATAATTCAAATTTTGAGGCTTGAATTAATCACTCAATCGATCAATACTGATAGACTTGTTATCACTCTTCTCTCTTTGCAAGAATTAAAAGTAATGGAGCCTCAAGATGCAATAAAGTCAGTGCACTTGGTATTAAGGCAAATTGATTGTAAAGATATTGATGTTAGGAGGAATATTGTTGGAACAGTTTTTAAACTGTATAGGCATATTCCAGGTTCTATACCTCTTCAGGTTATTCTCAAATTAGTGAAATTTGCTTTAGATGATTCTATAAGAACTGTAAGAATCGAATCACTAAAATCATTTACCAAAGAAACTTACTCATATATTTCTCAACAAGAAATTTTCCCATTGTTTTGTAGGTTCACTAATGATGAGAGTTTTGAGGTTCGAAAAGCCGCATTTGGAATTATCCAGAATCTTAAAGGGATTGATTTGTCACTCATGAGAAGTATTTTGTTTAATTCTCTTAAACAAATGAATCCTAATTTATCGGTAATTGTTCCAGGAACAACACCAACATGGATAGTTTTTCCCAATTTAATTGATTCTATTTCTTCGATTATTGATGTCTATGCAATTCAATTATATGATATGTTTTCGGATCTATTAACAAAAAGATTTAGAAGTTATTCTGATAAGTCTTTGGTATATACAAACAGCGCTATTTTAAAAGATATTGATACTTGTTTAATCAAATCAATTTCAAAGCTTTATATAAAATGCCCAAAAATAGTTCCATTGACACCAATTATTGATATGATGATACTAATCCTTGATCTTCCCGTCCATCATTGGACCAAAATTGAATGTCTGAAGGCTCTGAAAAGACTTTCAATCAATGGGGTTCAAATTGGGAAATTAGTTTTGTCGTCACTGATTTCCATTATTCAGAGCAATATGTCCTCCAAACTTGTTACAAAAACCTTAAAAGTCATAGGTAGTTTGGGATTAGTTGAAATCAATAATTTAAAAAAGAAACATTCATTAATATATAGATCATCATTATCAAATCCTATTCACTTCAAACATTTCTTTGTTAATACAATTTTCAAGTATATGTTAAATCAATTTCAATCAATGAGTATTATTTCATTAAGAGAAGCCATATTCCATTGTGCAGCATCATTGTTTCACTTAGAACCCAGTATAATACCTCAATTCTTAGAACCATTCTTAAATCCATGTTTGGAATTTATATCTCAAACAAAAACTGAAAGGTTGCCCATATTTTTCACATATTTAACTCATATTATCAACGATTCTGGTTTTTTGATTGTGCCTCATTCAGTTTCCATATTTCATTCTCTTGAGGAGCATTGGCATAATGATTTCACTAAAGAAGTATCCCTCGTTTTCTGTGCATTGATAATATCATCTAAAGGTGAATGTGATTCAATTATTCATCAGCTGGCTTCTATTTCATTCTTAATTCTCAAATCTAAACCAGATACCGAAAGATTCGGTGTTGAGATTTTCCAATTATTGAGGTCAATTGGCCATTTTTGTGATACTTATTTATCATCAATAATTAATGGAATTGTTGATATTCTTCAATCTAGCAATTCTACAAACTTCATTCATTCATTATCATTGGATACATTAGAGTTTATTATTTGTGAATGTAAGTCAGAGCCCTATATATCATCTATTAAGCGATCATTAATATTGTTATCTCTAAAATCTCAAAACAGGTGGAGAGATAGAGCTAATCAACTTCTTAACATTATTGCTAATCCTCCAAATAATCAGTTTTCAGATTATGGATCATTTATCCCATCTGACCAAAAGAGTATTGAACAAATGAATTATGAACAGTTTTATACAAAACTTAAGAATATTGTTTCTAAATCTAAAAAGATTCCAAATGAAAATGAGATAAATGGATGGTATAACGATTTTCTCACTTTTTTAGTGAAGTTCTCACCATACTCTGTCATAAAAGCGATGTCAGCCCTTCCATCATATCCACCATTTGCTTTCAAATTTGCTTTTCTGGCTTCTTGGATATTTTTCTCTTCGGAGAATAAAATAAAGGCTGAAAATGCACTTAACAAGATCCTTCAGCTAAAGAATATTCCAAAAAGTGTTTTGATTCAATTCATCAAGTTATTTGAGTTTGCTACAATGTGTTCTATATCTATTAGAATTAATCAAGCATATCTGATTTTTGCTTGTGATAAATTGCAGCAATATCATAGGGCCCTTTTCTTTTTGGAGTATCAATCTTTGATGAATGATTTTGATAATCCAGATGATATTACGGAACAACTTATACACTATAATAACAAAACAGGAAGATATCTTGAAGCTCACACAATAGCTAAAAAATATCAAAAATGTGGGTACAAAACATGGATGTCTTTGGGCGAATGGTCAACTGCCTTAATTGCCATAGAATCCGAACCTCAGGTTGAAAGATTGATTCCCGAAAAAATTGAGTGTCTTGCTTCAATTGAGAAGTGGAATGATGTTTTGAAATATGCATCTTCTTTTGAAATGCAATCACTAGAGGTTCAAATGAAATTAGCTCGATATTTTTGGATGGCTGAGTTATATTCTGGGAATAAGGATAAAGCTCTTCATTATGTTGATTCCTCAAGTGGATACTCAATCGAAGATTGTATCCAAAAAGCAATATTATTTATATCATATAAAGATATTCCATCAGCCCAATCATCAATACATCTTGGATGGAGGTATCTTTCTTCTTGTATTTGTTCTGTTGAAAAACATGATGTTTTATCAATACAAAACTATCAGTTTCAAGCATCTCAGCTTCATCAATTACAAGAGGTAATCAAGGGAACTAAAAATCCTTCAAGAATTCCAATTATTCAAGCAAATTGGAATTCTAAGCAAGATGAATTTGTCGAAAAAATTGAAATGACCAAGAAACTTTATCAAATCAATACATTAATTCCCAATATAATTGATTTAGAACAATCATCCCTTAGTATAATTCAGCAATCTATTGATTTGGGGAAAACAGAGGAAACCCTACGACTAGCCAGGTCATTTTATCATGATGAAAATTCAGAAGGGTTTCAATATACTAAGCTACTCATTGCTTTTGACAGTGTTTCCAAAGATTTTTTGAAACATCAGATGAACAATTTTGCTGGATTCTATAAATCACAGCTTGAAGTTTTAATTGGATGTAAAATATTGGAGCACTATTCATCTTTTGATGATCTTAAGGAAGCAGTGGAATATTTTAGGAGGTCGTCTTCAAACTATGAGAATTACTCAACAGCTCTTCTGATGGCATCTCTTGTTGGAAATAGTTATGAAATAGTTATGGAGTATTTAAAAACAATTAGCAAACTAATTAATAACAATTCAAAGTCGGCATCTCTTCATTTGGTTAATATGTTTAGTATATTAATGAATTTTTCTCATAATGATTCATTGGACAATCACATTTTTGAAATTTTTGATGGTTGTGATCCAAAAATTTTTTCCAAAGTTTCACTTATATCACTTATTCTTGTTTTAAGTGGAAACACTTCAGTATCTATCTCATCTTCAAAGTTATATAGATCAATGCTTTCTTCTTTTTCGGAAATTGATTCAATTCATTTATATAGAGAAAGTCGTCAAAATCCCAAGAATCAAACTCTTTTAGAATTGATTGATGTGGTTCAAGAGTCCCACCCAATTGTTTTTTCTCATATATCAACAATATCCCAAAAACTTATTGATATGCGCCATAATTTATTTGATGAATCAATATCAGCTCTGAGTTTGTATATAGCTAATAAAGATGTCTTATATCCTCAAAAACTATTAAACATACTTCAAAAAGGCAATTTGTCTCAGTATGAGAATGATTTTAAATCGCATTTTGGGGATAGGTTGATTAAATTGTGTAATTTACTGATTTCTGATCCTTTAAACGAGCAAAATATAGAAAACTCAAAACAGTTATTAAACTCAATGATTAGGAGACAAGACTCGATAAGGATTATTCCACTTTCATCTCTTGATGAATTCATTGATAGGAAAAAAACTTGGCAAATACAAATCCCATTAAAAGGATTTTTAACCGAAGTTCGGCTTTCACATTTTTTCCATTCTGTTCAGAGACTTGAAAACAGTTTTAATATATCTCTTGTTGGTGTTGATGGCAAAAAATATGATTTTGTATTAGGAAAATCCTCAAATCCATATTCTTACTTATCAGACCATTTCATTTCACTTTTACATTCCTATTCCAAGCCAATGTCTTTCTTACAATCAAGAACACATCTTCAACTTTCTTTTGATACAACATTGATAGAATCAATCAAAGGATTTGAACCAATGGTAGAGATAATTTCTTCATATAGACAGTCCCAAGGATTCTGCGATGCAAACAGTGAGCTGATGGCAGCTAATATGGGTATCAGAAGCCTCATTTGCAAAGCTCATGATAGATTTGATTTATCCAGAGCAATTTTAGTTTCCTCAAGTAGTTCATTTGAGTGGATCACGAAGCAGTCCAGTTTCTCGAATTCATATGGCTGCTTAAGTGCTTTTTCTTTGATCATGGGCGGAGTTGACCATTCATTGAATTCCATTCTATATAACAGGATATCTGGTAATGTATCACATTCAGAAGCCATATTAACAGTAATTCCACAGGTTGTTCCATTCAGGTTGACTCGTATGATTGTGACAGCCTTTGGAACACCAGGATTATCAGGGCCCTTTAAAACGTCATTTATGAATATGCTCTCCTCAATACGCAAAAATAATCAACTAATGGCTTCGATACTTCATTTTTATATTAACAATCCCCCGTTCAACAACATTGAGTTGCCAAATAAGTATCACCTCAAGGAAACTACGAACTCCAATGTTGATATACTGAATGAAAGATTCATTCAATCTTCTCAGCCTGAAGAGGAATTCGAGACATTAGTGAATACTTCAACTTCACTCGAAAACTTATGCAAAATGCCCATAACCTGGATTCCCTGGTGGTAGTTTATCAACACTATCGTCCACAAGTGAAAAAGGCTCCTAATGTCAGTTAACTCATTTAGTATTATTCCAGATGATGAATTTTTAGTTATAAAGGATGAAGAAATGGAGAATATTGTTGTTATTAATGATGTTATTGATTGGCGCGACAATTGGAAAAAAATTCCTGCTGTTCCTTTTCGAGATAATATTAGGCTTGGAATTGGTACTAAAAATTAGATTTGTGTTTAATTTTGGTTTTTTTTTGGAAATGGGTTGTTGGATTGAGAATTTGTTCCAAAATCTTCAATGATTATTCACTTTTTGGGATCTTTGTGTTAGTATTAGGTTAATTTCATCCTAAAAATTCAAAAATAAATCTTGTTTAAAACACACATATTTGATGAAAACTGCAATCGAAGCTTTTCTGTATCCACAAACCTTTTCTGTTGCGAAAAATTATTCAGATATTACTTGGCAAAAAATCATACAAAGGCTTCATTATTTTTCCCCAGATGATCTAAAGAATTGGGTTAATTCATCTATTGAATATGCTATTTCGCTTACAAGCGCAAAATCCAGTGTAAATATACAGAAACTCGCTGTATCTTTGATGACTTTGCATCGGTTCCATTCTTTTGACCTTTCTGCCCTTGAGAACACCTATTCCAGCCTTTTTTTAGCTGAAGATGATGATACTATGCAGTTATCTGCTTATTGTATAACAAAAATTGCTGCCGAAGTTTTTGATTGCAATACTGGTTTCGCTGATGAGCAATTCAAGATAGCTGCGAGCTATATTCTTCCAAAATCTAAAAAAAATCGCGTAAAGATGGGCATTTATATGATTGAACAATTTGCAAATAATCTACCAACATATTATATTTTGAACTGTACCCAAATTCCTTCTCTCTTCTGGAATTGGATACAATCAGATCAAGAAGATATAAGAAAACTTGCAACAAACGGTATTTGCCAATATATATCTACACTAATAAGGACACATGCATATAACACATCAGAATTTTTTTTATCATTATGTCATATATGCATTGCTCACTTGGATCTCAATCAGCCAAATTTCTCGTCAAGTATAATTACCCTCATTTCTGAAATGATTGATCTTAAGCCTTCTGTTTTTCAAGATCAAATATCACAAGTTTTTGATGCAATTGCACCATTTTTAAAAACACAAAAACTAATAATTAAGTATCCCGCAATCATATGCACAGCACGAATGTCAAAGATTGACACCCCTTTTTTTCATGTTTCATACTTTTCTCTTTGTTTTCAGGAATATATTAATTCTCTTAAGATATCTGAGGCTGTACCATATGTTTGTGATGCAATCTGCATATTACTTCATTCTATTCCGGAACCAATTTTTGAACAAGCACCATCAATTTTGCAAACTTGCGCAAAAATTATTCAAGAAAGGAATGTTAATAATGTGAAATCTATTCTTACAATGTTTGGTGAAATGATTATCTTTGACTCATCAATATTGAAGAATCCATTGGTTAATATTTGGTCCCTAGTTGGTGGTGTATTGTTCACCCCCAATTTTTTGGAGATCTTTCCATTAATTCAAAAGCACTCTTCAAGCTTTTGGACAGATAACTCTCCAATAATATGTGAAAAGGTTTTGAGAGCAATAGAGACGAATACTGAATACTCCCTTCATGCTCTTCAGTTAATTCCTATGTTGCCAAACATCTCCGCAGCTATGAAAGTGAAGTTTATACCACATATCAAAAAGTATTTATTTGCTAAAAATGACGATCTTCGAGCTGCATCGCCAAAAGCATTACTTAATGTAATTGCTGATTCATCTGTTTCCGATGTATCGCAGATATTAAAACAATTAATTGCGATAGCAGCTTCTGACACATCACTATATGTCAGAACATCGATCATATCTTCATTTAAAACTGTACATTATCCATACTTGGCTCAAGATCCTTTCTTGCGTTATTTAAAAAGCCTTGCCAATGATAATTCTCCAATTGTTCAATGTCATTGCTTTGAAGTTTTAATGCATACTAGGAGGTTTTCTCCAATTGGATCAGATAGTATATTGAGAAATGCTCTAATAAACACATTATATGCTTTGGAGTGTTCAGCATCTACTTATGAAAAGGCTCATGCAACTCAAGCATTACCTACATTAGTAGCAGCATCTTCATCAATTTTCCCCATATATGCAAGTACAATGATTCCTATCATAATTAAACTTCTCTCTGTAAGAGGATCATCAATTTCAATTGTTGGTGAAGATGCAGAAATATCTTTAATAATTAATCTTATTTCCACAATCCAAAAAATTCTTGAAATTGATTACCATATAATTTCCCCGTATCTTACTCAGCTTTTATCCATATTTACTACTCTTCTGACTGAATTCACCAGCAAAAAAATCAAAAAGCTTGTTATTGATGTTTTATCATTATTTGTAAAGAAGAATTCCTCTGCAGCAAATATATATGGTATTGCTCCACAACTATTAGATACTTTGTTATCAATTGTGTCTGAATATGAGTCTCAATCTTTGAAAATTAAAGTCCTTGAGTTTATTGGTCAATGTGGTGCAGTGTCTCCTCAAAGAATTCAATCAGATCATACATCAAACTCCATTATTCATACAATGCAAACTCATTCGAAAAAAGATAAAGAAGATTTCCAAGTGGTTGCTGAATATGTATTTCCAAAATTAATGGAAATGGTAAATGATAAGTCTTTGTCTAATTTAAGACCTAAATCAATTTCAACAGCTGTTGCAACCATCTCCTTGATGCCGAATCATTCATTTGCACACCTTAGTGAAATTATTCATGTTTTATTGAATCATATACAACAATCTAATGATATGAATAGGGTTGAGGGATTGAAACTATTAAATACATTGGTTATATCCGCAAAACAATTACTTTATCCTTATGCAAATGATGTACTTAATTGTGTCTACGAATTATGGGATTCTCCTCAAGTATGCTATGGAATTGATGTTATTTCTTCCTTGGTTTTGGGAATTGGATCTGATTTCTCCATGTTTTTGTGTCCTCTTGTATCAAAAATTCGAAAATCTATTTCAAGCTCCGTTGTGACTCATGCAAAAATAGCGAAATCATGTTTATATCTATCATCTCATTTATGTGATGTTTTTCCTGGATTAATTGGCGTTTTTTTACCTCAATATTGTAAGATCCTAAGTTCTGTTTTTGTAGACAAAGACCTTAAGTGTACCACACTAATAATCATGAGATGTTTGCTTCAAAAATCAAATCCATCATCATATGCTGGCCAAATATTTTTTTCTATTCTGCCATTATGTATATCAAAGGAAGATTCTTTATCAACACAAGCAAGAAAAGTATTATACACCATTATGATTAGGATAGGAAAATTTGTTAGTTTTTATGCTCATAGAATTATTGATATGTTAAAAGAAAACGATATAGCTACAAAAGATTTTGAATCTTTGTTGTCATTAATACAAGCATCAAAAGAGATTAGCCTTGAGGATTACAATCTCAATGTTCCTAATAGTTTCTTAACCCCAAAACTCGAGGAAACCTATACAAACTCATTTAATGCCCAAGTGTTTATTAGTTCATTTAAAGATCCCAAAATGCTAACACCAAAGCATTGGTTTAATTGGTATAACAATATGATATTGTCAACAATAAAATTGTGTCCGAATAGATTTATAAATTCCTGTTATGATATATCATCTTCACATAGACCTTTAGCTGTCCATTTGTTTTTTTATGCATTTTTGTGCTGCTGGCAAAATTTATCTAAAAATAATCAAATATTGTTATCTGAGTTATTGATGAGAGATCTTCGAAACCCAAATATTCCAGAACTTTTATTGTATACCATTGTGTCTCTTTGCGAACAAATGGAAAGATCAGGGAATCCGATACCTTTTGATCATCACGATTTTATTAAAATATGTGTGAGGTCAAAAATGATGTCCTTAGGACTTCATCATGTTCAAGAGCAATACTTAATGAGTGGGGAAGAAGAAGCACTAAAGCTTTTTATAGAACTTTCAATAGATCGAGGTCGTTATGTTCATATTAAGCCAATTTTGAAGCTAATGAAAACCCCAATATCTAAAGAGTTTCTTCTCAGATTAAAACAATGGGACAGTGCATATCCTCTTTATCAACAAGCGATGAACTCTGATATTGTATCAGACAGTGATTTTTCTGGGTTTATCCTTTCTTCACATCATACATTCAGATACAGCCAAGTCATGAATCATGTTCCAGATATGAACAAGAAACGTATTCAACTGTGTCATGATTTATCAACATCATTTTCCGAAGCAGCATATCTGGCAAATAATAATTCTTTGATGAATTATTTCTCTTTTTTTGCTCCTGAGGATTCAATAGAAGGTCAGTCGCAAAAAGTTTTTTCTATGATAGTGAACAAGGATTCGAATCGGGCTAATTCCATTATCGATAAAGTTTATGCTTTGATTGCCCAGCAGCAATCGTTGTCGTTTAAATCACCTTATACTTTTGTGTATCCTGTTGTTGTACTTTGTCAATATTTATTCGAATTACGGGAGATTATTGAAAATAATGGGAGCGTTGATTTAGAACTTTGGAGGCAAAGATTATCGAATTGTGATCCATCTTCAGATGTATGGTGGAAACTCCTGATGCCGAGGTTGCTTGTTATGCCTGATGATAAAATTCAAATAATGAAATTTTTAGAGATCATCCGCCAAGAAAAAAGATTTTCGATGTTTGAAACAATGTTGTCACACTTTTTCCCTCAGTTCTCTCCCAATAATGTTGATGGATCACAAATTGGACTTCAGTATTTGAAGTATTTATGGAGTTCAGGATCACATAATGATGCAATTCAAACATTAGAAACAATGATATTGAATAGAAAAAGCGTTCCTGTATCAATTCAACATGTCATAATGTATGTAGAATGCAAATTAGCTGGAAACTCGAAAAACTCCTCACAATTACAAAAATTGATTTCATTATTGAATGGTTCAATGAATAATCCTAAGGTGCAATCTACAATAATGCCTAAATGGGCCCTGATAACATACTACATGTTTAGAATAATGCCAGACAAAAAAGATTATGCAAAAGAAGCTATTAAGGCTTTTACCTCATCCTTAATTAATCAACATATGAACAATTTTTCCGATATGTGCTCATTGTTGAATCTATTTATCACAACAGTATCAGATCCAGAAATTTTCTTGGTCAGTAAGACCCAAATTCCTTCAATTCCTACTTTGAAATTTGTGGATTTGCTCCCCCAATTATTAGCCTTATTAAATAGCCAAAACTCGGACATTCTATCTGTGATAGAACCAATCCTAAAAGATATATGCACTTCTCACTCTCAAAGTATTATATTTAATTTGATAGTAGAAATGGATAATCCATCTGTTAAAGCATACTTGATGAATTTGATTCAATTGTTCTCAAGTGATCATTCTAATTTGTTTAATGATGCTAGTAGCATTAGGAAACTATTAATCGCTGGAAGTGAGACCATTTTTGAAAAATGGCTTAGTGTATCTCAAAAAGGATTGTCAAATCTTCTTGCAGAAGAGTCTAATCAAAAATGCTCCCTTGATAGGCTATTTTTCACCCTAAATTCGTCACTTATTCAAAAGCTTAAAAATAACCCAGGTGGTATGACTGCATCGTATGTCAATCAAATCGTTTCTAACTGTCAAGGCTATGTTTTACGCCTTTCATCTCTGAACCTCAGTGATATTCTGGATACTGTTCCTAATCTGGCTGAAACCCAGATATTTGTCCCTGGTTCTCCTAATTCCACAGTTTTATCATCGATTAAGCCTTCTCTTAAAGTTTTGATGGTTAAATCAAGGCCTCGTATTGTCACCCTAATTGGAAAAGATGGAACCTCATATGAGTTTTTGCTGAAATCCCATGACAGTATTATGTTTGACCTAAGGGTTCTTCAGCTAAGTACTTTATTGAAAATTATTATCAAGAGGAATATATCCACAAGCACAAGTGGTTTATATTTTGGTAATTATCATATGACTCCAATTACATACTCATTAGGATTGATTTCATGTGCATCAGGCAATGTTTTTATGGAAACCCTTATTTCTGATTTTCGGAGTAGCAAAAAAATTGATAAACTAATTGAAAACAAGTTGATGTCAGTTATAACTACCGAAAAAATTGATTCTCTTCTTCCAATTCATCGATATGAAGCCATGACATCTATTCAAATACAAAACTCTGATCTTCGTCAGATTCTGTGGAATACTTCTTCAACAAGTGATTCTTGGTTTGAGAAAACTAGGAGATTTCCGAGATCAGTTGCAGTGTCATCTGTTTTTGGAGCCATGATTGGCCTTGGTGGTAGATCTGCATCAAATATTTTGATACATAGTAACAGTGGAGATATTTTGCATATAGATTTTGGCTCATGTTTTGATGAGTATGATAATGCTCCTATATTCCCAGATGTTGTTCCCTTCAGATTAACTCCAATGATTGTGTCAGCCTTTGGTATAGGAGGTATTGATGTATCTTTTCGGCCTACGAGCGAAAAAATACTTCAAGTTATAAGAGATAATTACGAAACACTAATGTGTGTTTTTGATTTGTATATGAAGGAGCCTTTGTCAAAACATCTTGGAGTGAGGCAAGATAGAAATCAACAACAAGTCCTTGATTCTATTGAGATGAAAATGAATGGAAATATGTGCTCTGTTGAAGATCAAGTGCAAAATCTGATAGATGAGGCATATAATATGTACAATCTTGCAAAAATGAATACTGTATGGAGGCCCCTCTGGTAAATGTGTTTTATTTCATTTTTTGAGCTGAATATATTGCCAATTCCGACCATTGGATTGAACTGGTTTTGTCGGCAGATAGCATTTTTTATGAGTGTTAAAATTACTCAACAAGACCGCAAACCGATTGTTATTGTCAAAAATGATGGTCAAGAAATACAATCTGTTACTCCTCCTGCTAAAGTTCCAGTTGTACACAATCATGTTCAAGTTGAACATCCACTTTTGAATCCAATTGATCTCTCACTGAATCCTGAAGTTGCTCAACAAATGGCGGCAAGAAAAGCCTCAATGACCTATACAATTGATCAAATTAGGCAAAAAAGGCATCAAAATGAGACCACGGCTGTGAGGATATTCCAATTCCATGCTGAGCTTCAACTATACAAAAGGTCTCTTTCTAAGGGTGGCAACAAGTACACAACAAAAACCCAGAGTACAAATGCTCCAGTTTTGCAACATCAAATTAACAATATCCTTCTTGGTTTCAATCTGAATACCTTCCAAAAAGTATTTAATCAAATATGTTCTCTTGGTATTGAATCTGACGTATTCGCCCTTTCATATGTCAATGTTGTATTCAAGCAAGCTGTATTGAATCCATCCTTAGCATTTTTGTTCTCTTTGTTTACAAAGAATCTTTTACTAGTTATCAAGCATACAAAATATGCCGAAAAGGTTCGCTCTCTATTTGTGGAAAGATGCTGCGAATCTTTTTTGGTGCCCAAGCCCGACACTAACAAAGGAACTCTTATTCTCCTTCGTGGTATTGTTACATTCGTTGGAAATTTGATTCGCGATGGAGTGATTAAGATTTCATTGCTTGATGAATGGATGAACTTGCTTCTTGCATCAGACTATTCACAATCCATCAGATTACTTATTGAACTTCTTAATGGTGGCGGTATTTCGCTCATTCAACATATTGATTCAAAGTTTGAATCATTAAACCAGAAGATGAAGGTAATCAACGAGGAAGATATCCAAGTGGTGTATAATAAATTGATTGAGGTTCGAAACTCAGCCATACCTGAGCCTCAACAAATCGATGATCAAATCAACAAGCCAGAAATGCATCAGTCTCCATCCATTGATCGCGAACTTGATGGTCAATATGGAAAACTTTTCAAGAAGAGTACTTCTGTCCCACAAAATCTTGCAGAATTGGCTGACAGTGATGATCAAGAAGGCTTATCTCATGCTCTTTATTCCTTCTTTATTGGAAATCGCATTGAAGAATTCCTTGATTCTATTCAATCTCTTGGATATGGAAAGGATGCTGAAAACACTGCCCATGATCTTATCAATTCCATTTGTCAACAATCAGAAGACAAACTCCCAATTGTCTCAAAGCTTGTAATCGAATTATATCAAAAAGGTTTCTACACTATTGAGCAACTCAAGTTGGCTTTCCAAGTAGTATCAAAAGATGCGTCAAAGCCAACAATTCTTTCAAGATTGTTTGCATTTGTTGTTTCATCTGAAATCTTCTCATTTGATGATTTTGAGCCACTTTTCAAGGATATGAAAGCTAATTGGAATGTTGCAATTCCAGCATTCTTAATTGAAATGGACAAAATTAAAGGAAGTATCTTTGAAGATATTAATGATAGCGATTTCTGGAAGAATCAAAGATTTACTCAATCAACAGCATTCGCTGAAAGAGTTTCTGTTCTTAAACAATGGGATATACTTGGATTCTATCCTGAATATGATATTGTTTCCCAATTCGCTGAAACATCTCAAACACCAAAAGAAGCCACCAACTTTGTTCTATCATCATTAGAAGCCGTTCAAGATTCTGGTCTTTTAGCTTCTTTATTGTTCCAACAGCTTTTACTATTCCCAGAGCCCCTTGCTAATGATTACTTACATAGCTTCTCTGGTTTCTTCTCTAAGAATAAAGCTTCGATCTCAGCTCTCGATCTATCCCAGCATGGAGCTTCTCTTATTGCGAAAATCAAGTAAATAAGAAACAATTTTAAACGTTCATTTTATTAATGAACGAAAAATCCTTATTTAACTCTAATCCATCCAATCCATATTCCTCTGTTTCTCCTGCTAAATTCTCGTCTTTAGAGGATATGAATATTGAAGCACAACAAGTTCTGGAACAAAAGCGAAAAGAATTGGAATCATATCAAAGCACAGTTGCTCAAGCTGAAAAAATTCTATCTGATCTTAAACAGCAGATAATTGACAAAACCGAAGAATTGAAGAAACTTTCTTCGGAAGAGTACACAGAAATTGACGATACTGAACAAGTTCATGCTGAACATGAAATCAATATTCTCGAACAAAAGCATTCAGAAGAAATACAGCTGTTAAAATCAAAGCACGAAGAGGAAATGCACTCCCTAAAACTTGATTTCCAGCAAACTCTTCAAGAAGCAGAGAATTGGGCTTCACAGCACTCAAGCATTGCTCTTCAAGAGAAACTAGATGAACTTGAAGCATTGAGAAAGGAAGCTGATTCAACAAAAAGACAATTAGATGAGCAAACATTTATTACCTTGAAAACACCAGAGATGAAAGAATCTGATGAAGATCTCAAGAAATCTGCATCGGAGATTGCTGCATTGGAGAACCAAATCTCTGAAATAACAGCAATAACACGAGAAGAACTCAGGGATTCAAGGGCCAAAATTGAAGAATGTATTGTCGCAATTGATTTAAGGAAACAAGCGCATGAAACTGAGTTGAAAAAGCTAGATGATGAAATTCTTCAAAGACGTGAAAGTTATGAAACACATATACTAACGCTCAAAGAACAATTTGAGCTAGAAAAACAAACTGCTGAACAGATGATCAGTGCAGCAAATGAGAGATCTGAGAGTACAGAAAGGATTATTAAACAACTCGAAAAGCATCATGAATCGCAACTTGAAGAAGTACTAGGCGATATAGAAACAATGAGAAGATCAACAGGAGGGAATAGTTCTCGTCCTCGAGCTTCAAATGAAGAAATGAAGAGTCTGATACGAGAATCATATCGAATTCAAGAAGAAATTCGAGCTCTTGATGATGAAACAAGAATTGTTGATCAAGAAATATTTGAACTTGATCATGAAAATAAGGAACTCAAAGAAGAATTGCGCAGATTAGAGGGAATTCTCCATAGAAAAGGATTTTAGATGAAAATATTTAACACCACTGGTATTCTTGTGATTCTTCTGGATACAAAGAATAATCTGACCACATCTGATCATCTTCAAATGCAATTTGATCAGGCGAGTTTAAAATTTCTATGTCCTCATCACTCTTTTTGGTGTCATTTCCAAAATCTTTCCTCGGTCTCTTCCTAATACGAATAATATGCTTATACCATCTATTCTTCAAATTATTTGGACTCCTTCCTTTCACTAGAGTCGAGATTATGGACCACTTTGTTCCATGGATCTTAACAAGATCCTTTAATTGTTGCTCTTCTTCTTGGGTCCATTTTGAATTGGAAATATCTGGACTTAAATAATGGTTATATCTATCTCTGCACTGTCTTGGTGTTCTTCCTTCAAAGTGGGTGGCAATTAGCTTCCATTTGGCACCTGAGTTTTCTGTGACAAGTCTAAGCAATAATTCATCTTCCATCTTTGTAAACAAGTGTCTGGGCTGTGTGTGGTGGTATTTCTTCAATTCTTGCTTAGATATGTCTTGATCCATTAAAAATCTGCCCTAAATGCTCTTAGAAACATGAACAGACCATTTCATTCAATTGTATCAAATACTTTATTTCAAAATTGATATTTAAGATACGAAAATTCTATTAGTCTCCATTTTCAACACACAATTTTTGAAATGTGAAATATCAAAATTGATAAGAAATGATAGACATAATGTTATGAAATTAGTGTTAATATGGTTGAATTTTTTTATTAGTTTACAATATTACGAAAACGAACGATGGAAGAGCTTGGTCGTAGGGTATAGGATAGTTTAGTTATAGATTTTTAGGTAAGATCGATTCTTTTCCATCTTAATTCTTCCACTTTGAGTTGTTGGTTTTTCCTTCTTTGAAAGCTTTTGGATTTCCTCTCCTAGTTGTTTACTTTCCTCAAACAGAGTAGAAAACTCTTTTTGATACTGCTCGTAGTCTGATATAAGCTCGATTTCTGAGAGTGATTCGTAGTATTTTGCTTCCTTTTTGGCAACTTCCTTGATCTGCGATTCAAGAGATGATGAATACTCTTTCATTTCGGCAATTGCATTTTTCAGATCATCGATTCTTTTTGAACAGTTTTCTTTTATATCATAAACTCTTTTTTCGCATTTTTTTTTGACTGCATCAATCTGTTTGTCTATCATATTCCGCATCTTTTCTTCAATAATCTGTGCATCTTGCTCTGAAACAGTAGCAGAGAGCTGATTTGAACTTGAATTCCTCTCTATGCTCTTTAGATATGCATTTTCAAAATCTAAACTCCTTAACTTAGCATTTTGTACCGAAAACAATAAATGTCTTCTGGATTTCAATATATCTTTGCTGTAAACCCTTCCATTCTTCAATATATCTTCTAAAACATCTGGAAATGATAACCCTCTAGGTTTTCTTCTTTCATTTGATCGAATTTCTACATTTTTCTTCATTTATGTTCCAAACACTAGAGAAATCAACAGCAAAACTGAAAGAAACTGATGTTATTCTTCATCCTAATATCGAAAATATTATTGATTCATTTTTTCAGGCAAATGGAGATAATTCTGTTTTGATTGAACACTTAAGCAATGGATTCTCTGGATATCTTCATAAAATTGATATTTTGTGCCAAATAATGTCGAAATATGATAGCAATTTTGTTAAATTATTTGAAAAAAGTTTAGAGATAATGATTTTCCAGAGTTTTCGTCCAACAGCATTTGATGAACTAGTTGTATCTGTTAAAAACATTCCTCAATGGGTCATTATGATGTGTAATCATGAAAAATATGCCCTAATCATAACTAAATTATATTCTTTGTTTCCAAAATCCCAATTTGCTAGGTTTTGCATGTCATATCTCTGTACAAATAATCCTGGATTTGTGAAAAATCTACCTCAATATCATATGTCATATCGTGATTTTATTTCGGTTCTTTCTCACTACTCAAAAGATGCGAAGAAGGGGTATTTGAAAGAATTTGTTGAGATCGCGCTTACAGATTCTCGAACTCTTACTATAATCAGTACACACCTGTGTCGAAATATCAATATTGCCCTAATTAAAGAAATAGAAATATCTTTGAAAGATGATGCTCCCCGACTCTCCAATTTTAAAAAAATTATGTTTCAAATGGATGGTTGGGGGGACAATGAAATTGCCGCATTTCTAAATAAGAGAAGAATAACTATTGCAGTTTTAAATGAAATGAAATCATTTAATTGTTCATTATATTCCAAGCATTGTGTGTATGATCTTTTGTCTGAAATGCTATTTGATATAACTCTACCTCTTGAATTCTCTAAGCATGCTATAATCCAACTAGCAGAAATGAGTAAAATCGATGTAGATATGGATTTTGCTCATCTAGCTGTTGATTATGTCCGTGATTGGAGCATTTCCACAGATAATAATTTGGCCATTGTTTTAAGCTTTATTCCATATCATTTCTTTGCTTCAGCTCTCCTGACTTTTATTAATCAAAAACTTCAAAAAAGAGAGTTTTACTCAAATAATAATTCCAATCCGCGTTCAGAAGTATTGGTATTGATTGAAATTGCATTTCATCATCCAAAATATAATTATGAAATACTCGGATTACTTAACTGGTCATTTGGATCCATACAAGAAGATATGCCGAAAAATGATATTGAAAAGTCTATTTTTGATGGGTTACTGTTCTTGATGAAAAATGGATTAGGATGTGAAGTTCTCAAACTCATATCAAAAGACACATTTAAAGGAGATATCTCATTTAAAAGAGATTTCTTATTAAAAATGTTTAGGATGATTAGAGGTCCTGTATCTGTTGAATTCTTAAGAAGCCTTGCCTCTTGCCTTTCATCTCAGCCAGTCAAATCGATTTTCTTTCCTTCATCTTCTAGGTTGTTACATCCACTCCATATATCTTCTCTTCAATGCTTATGCAGGTTTGTTGAACAATTAAACCATGATGGATCAACAAAACTAGATATGGGCCCTGCACAGATACTCGATGACTTGCGTTTTAATGCTCGAAAGTTGATGTCATCTGAAAACTGATAATAAAAATACTATAGACTCCATTATCATTCAGTTTTGCGCCATAATTTGTTAATTCCCTGATGGACACAGGACTAAAAAAAATTATTTTTGAACTTAATAAATGCGAAAATGAAGGTAAGACTATTATAAGTGCTCTAACTGGGATAGTTAATAAATGGGAATCGATTAGAAATGCATATTCCCTGTATAAAGATTATTTAGGGATTATTAACGGATTTCCTGAAATACAATCACGATTAGAAGTAGAACAAATATCTTCCTGTGATACCTTAATTGCTGAACTTGGAAGGCAATTAGTTCTTTATGATCATTCAATTACTCAAGCAAAAGCTTCGCTTGCCAAAACTAAGCAACAACTTTCGGAAAAACCCAATGATTTCCCTTGGTCATTTCCTCCTTCTGTTTCAGACATTTCTGAAGATTTCTTAACAGCAGAAAACGCGATTTCTCAGTCCCTTCTGTCTGTAGAAGCAAAAAAGTATTCGCTTTTTGAACTTAACCAATCAGAGAACCCCCTAAATCCGGATAATGTCATGAGGATGATTAATAAGTGGAGCTCATCCTCACCTTAAGGTGACATGTGAGTGAAAATAATGTTTCATGTGTTTTATAAGAGGGTTTTTCATAAAACAGAAGACAATCCTCTTGTTATTTTCCCGTCTTTTGGTGCATTAAATCAAACTACATTTGATATTAATATTAAGAGGATCAATGCGGATCGATTTTTTCTAGGGATCATGAATCAGGATGAGTATTTGAGAATTTGGAATCCATTACAGAACTATTCGAATGTTTGCAATAGCAAAAAGGTCAAAATCTCTGCGATAAATAGCACATTTATTAAGAGAAATTATACTATTTGGAATACAGATTTGAATTCTTCGATCTATTATCCAATAGTTATTAATTGCAATTCTTCTTCGATAAATATTGAATGTGAAATTAGTTTTAATGCATATGGATCATTTTTAGACTCAAGAGCTTCACCATTTGAATTCTTCCACTTATTGATAATTTTTTTTCCTCTTCTATTTGTTTTCGTTGCATTATATACTTATTTAAACAAGTATTTCTTCCCTTTGTCATCAATTCTCTTAGTATTATCAAATTCTCTTATGATTTTTTCTTCAATAGCATATAAGTACATTATATCAAGTATGAAGCAAAATGGTAAACCTGATTTTGTATTTTTTGTGATTATCTGGCTATCAAATTCATTATATTATATAGAAATTATGTTTCTTTCGTGTGGATTTGGCTTTTTGCATAATTCTATTCATATTTCATCCATCATAGTACCTTTGATTTTCTCTTCAAATCATACATTTTCTATTCTCAAATACACATATCTGCTTAATGGCATAACAAAAAATGGATTGTTTCTTCTTTCAGAAATATCCATTATGATAATAGCTTTTTTGTTTGTTAAAACCACTAAACCGTTCGAAATCTTATTACTCTCACTCCAAAGAATGTATCACTGCAGTTCTAATAACCATATGAAGCACTATATTTATCGTATGCTTGTTTTTAATTATTTTCTTCTTGTTTTAATAACAATCGAGTCATTACTTCAAACAATTATCAATATTATATTCACCTACTTTGTTGAGCATTACTTCCTAGAGTTTTTCTCAAAATGGCTCCTAATAAACATATCCCAATTAACACTATCATACTATTACTTTCATACATATGACTCAGAAATTCTTAGAAAATACATTTCTAATGATATAATGAAGATCAGGCAGGGTTTTGTTTGAATGGTTGATCATTCTTCAGAAAAATCAACAGTTCCGAAATTGAAATGTTTATAGTTTTATATATAGAACAATGCCTGATTTAATATCTGGAGTTATTCGGGAACATTATTTTTTAAATGTTTATGCACCAATATCTATTTTGAATGCTATTTTTATCGGGATTAATTCCAATTCTTCTGTTCTTTATATAATGGGTATGTATAACAATTTTACTACCTCCGTTCACAGCACATATTTCTATAAATGTAATGGTCAATCAAATATAATTAGTTCAATGGGTATGTCAACTTGCTTTGAAACCTACGGTTTGGTTTTTTACGATTGTTATGGTGGATCAAGTGGTTTGCTTTCTGCATTTTGCAAGAACATGAGTCATAAAATGTCTTCAAGTGTTTTTTCGAGGGGTGAATACACATACTATATGAACTGTGCATCAGCTTTGCATGCAAATAACAATAATACCCTACAATCCAATGAAATGTTTTGGTTTTCTATTATTACGAACCCATTATCGATTTCATATACTAATCATGATAATATAACGGCTTATAATATCTTTTTTTGTATAGTAGGTGAAACAAATAATACTATTTTGCAGAGTAACTTTTTTAAGATCAAATCAACAACGTTTTTTATGGCATCGCGACCAAATACTTTTTTGTTCGTCGATAGATCTGTGTTGAATGAAATAGACACTGTATTTTTTTGCCCGGCCCAATTATTGATTTGTTTTATTGATTCATACACAGAAAATAATTTCACAGGATCTTTTTTTAGTTCATTAATTATGAGCAAAAAACCTACAATATCTCTTCAGTTGAACACATTTGAAGATCAAATTCCTAATAATTTTTTTCTTGAAATAAATGGAAACCAAAATAAAGGTAGTTCATATAATAAATATGCTGGAGTTTTCATTCATCAATCGATATTCTCTGATTTGTATACCGAATCCAGTGGTGGTGCGGTTTTTATTGAACAGAAATTTTATGATTCAACCATTACAGAAACTGTTTTTTTAAGATGTGTATGTCGTTCATCTTTTTCAGAGGGAGGAGCTGTATATTATTGTAGTGAGGATGGTGTATTTATTAGCAAAAAAGTATGTGGATCAGAATGTAGTAGTTATCGAGGACAAATATTTTTTGTAATAACTCAAAAAGATGTTAAGATAGATCAAATATGCACTTACAATTTGGGATCTTTTAATAGAGTTACTTTAGCTGTTTTTGTGATTAATGGGACATCATGCCATATGGTTGGTCTAAATAATAGCTGTAATTTAATTTCCTATATGAGTTGTTTTATGAATCAGTGTCTGTCATTTTTATCATATTCTGCTGTTTATAATAATACATGTGAAGGATATTTAATAGCAATTAGATGCAAAAACGCATCAGGATTTTTGTTTACCAATTTTATAAGCAATACTCAGAAACAAGTTTTTCCATTTCTTCATGCCGATTTTTTGGATGTTTATCGTTGTCTTTTCTTGCAGAATACTGGACCCTTGTTTTCCAATAAAAGCAAAATCAACTTTGTGGAAACGTCAATAGATCATTTAAATAGTGATGATGATACACATCCAACATACATACTAACTACAATTGGTACCCTGGTTCAGGAAGTCAAAAACTATGATTTTTATTGCTTTGAAATACCTTCACCTACAGAATACCCACAACAACTGAGCAAATATCAGATGAAAATCGTGATTCTTGCTTTTTCAGTTCTATTATTAAGTATTGTTCTACTTATTTCATATATGATAATAAGGAAATCTAAAGAAAAAGACTTGGAATCAAGGATATTGTTGAATGAAGCGGTATTGGCTGATTTTGGATAATAAATATTTGTTTATACGACATGTTATTTAAAAATAGAATATGAAAACGGCCCTGAAATTTATTGCTTTAACAAAAGATACAAATAGTTTTATTAGTAAAGATTTTATTCGTGTTATCGATCATTCTTCAAGCGAATTATTAGAATTTATTTTTGAAACAGCTTTAGAAAAACGAGAAACAACATTTTTATCATTTGGTCCAAAAACAATGTCATTACATTCGTTTTTGATTGGAAATTCGTCTATTATGTCAATGATACTGAGTAAACTTGTTGATTCATCAATAGAAGTAAGAGTTAGATTATCAAATTCAACCATTGTTCTACCATGTGAGCCTGACTCTGCATTCATTATTCACAGTTGTCATGATTATGAACTATTATTTGATAGCTTTCATCAGTTTTCGGAAAATGATTTAATGAAATGCGAGCTTTTTTTCGATAACAATGTTTTGGTTTTCATTTCTTTGCCGTCATTCCCTCCTTTTAAATCTTCTATATCAGAAAGATATGTTACCAATGGATGGAAAGTACTAACAAATCCTAGTCTTTTTGTAAAAACTGAAGGATATGCCTTAATACACATTGATCCTGATCTTCATTATGAGACCCAAACTTGCATATTATTGCCTAATTTAAGCGAACAGTATTTCATTGAAAATATTAATAAACCAATTCACAGAATAGAGTTATCAGTGCCTGAACCGTTGAATCAAGAGAACATTGATTCTCCTGAAGAAACTATTCCACCAAAGAAGAACAAAGTTAAAAAGTCCAAAATTGTGCGAAGAAGCGATATTAAGAGTAATATGAGGATAATTGAGCCTAGATCTTCTGATGAGATTGACGATCAGAAGCATAATGAGTCTGGTATTCATCCAGCCATGGATGGATTAGATATGGATAAAGAATCAAATAACGAAGAATGGGCCATTGAACATGATATTGAAGAAGAAGATTCTGCAAATGTTAATAGTGATACTGATAACCAAGATTTGATTATTAATCAAATTCATTCTTTTGTAGCTAATATAGACTTAGTTATACCAGCCCTATCAGATGACTCTATATATTCTAAAATTCACCAGAGGCTATTATTCGAGAAATGGAAAAATGAAGTTTTATCCAAAATATATTCCAAAATACTCATTAAGAAGAAATCTATTGAGGGAAAGTTTACTGATGAAATTGCTAGCCTTCGAAAACTAGTTCTTTCTAATGATTTATCCTTGTTTTTATATCGTGAAGAACAAAAATTGAAGCTTTTAGAAGAAAAATATATTGAAGCCCTTGAGAATATGATATCTTTAAAGAGAAAGAATTATGAATTCAACAATGTTCCTGGATTATTTAATACATTTAGATCATTGACAGATAAAGAGATTATGTATAATAAGACCCTAAGGATGAAAAGGGAAGAAATAAGGAAAATAACCATTGAACTAAATATCAAGCAAATTGGACGGCTTTCCATGATGGAAAAGTATCACCAACAAGCTTTGGAATTGGCTAATCTGAAATCAATTGAGAAAAAGCTTCAAGAAAGTGAATTGATTCGAGATCAATTGTTCGATGAAATACAACAACTTGAAGAAGTTAAAGAGTCAATGCTCAGTCAGAAGAATCAGGTTCTGAACAAACTAGATAATTTTTTAATGGAACGACAAAAGCAATCCAAAAAAAAACCATAATTATTGTTATAAATGTTTATTCTTCATGTACTTCTTTAATAGATTAGATGGGATAGCATATATGGTATCAATTGGTTCTAAATTGAATCTCTTAATGATGGATAACCCAGCAAGTCCAAAGAATGTATGATATGGATCTGGATGATTACCTGGACAATCAGCTATTCCTCCTTTTATATCTTGTGATGATAAAATAAACCCAGCCAAATCATCAATGCGAGAAAGTTCCATGCAATATATATTGGACAATGATGCTCCAACCCACCAAGAATAGCACACATCCCCAAGCTTCTCAGGACGACTATTGAATCCTCCGTTTTTTGTTTGTCGTTCTAAAAGCCAGAATGCTACATCATCAATGTCAAGTCTATTAAGACTATTAGTAATGGACAGGCAGCCTAATGCAGTAAAAACCTGACCTGCGTGAGATTCTCTGTTTGGAATACTTCCGAAGCCGCCGTCATTGTTTTGGCAAGATATAATCCATTCTACAGTGTTTTTTAAATCAATTTGATCCAGTTTTCCAATTAAAAAAAGAATGGCTAATGCACAATAAATATGTTTTGTATCATCTTCTTCATATTCATTATTCTTGAATGTTCCATTTGGTCTTATCAATGATTTTACATAACAAAATAATGATTCAACATCGATTTGTTCATAATTCTCGAGAATTATGCAGATCTGAATTGCCGATAAAGTGCTATGAAGATCAGAATTATAACCATTATTTCCAGAATACCCTCCATTTTCACATTTGCATGCCTTAATAAAAGAAAATACAGTTTCTTTGTCTATAATCGAAAGCTCATTGAGTAAAGATAGAGAAGAAATCGCCCAAAAATAATTATTCATTCTAAAAGGAACAGTTAACCAATATCCAAAAGTTTCTTTTTCCTGAAAAAGTCCTTTAAGATAATCAATGTGATTACTTCTCAACAATTCCATATAATAATGTTCACATTTACTTCTTTTTTTGCTTAATAATTCCACTCTCTATTGTTTGGGCTTCTTCTTCTGATCTTGGTGCAGCTTCTGTTTGTAAAGCTACATGATCCTTTGATTTAACTAGAATACCATTAGATAAATACCTTATACGTGTAATTGCTTCAGAGAATCCCCTTCCATATTCATTAACATGTTGCATTGCACCATATTGAAGATCTTCGAAAATGCCCTTCAGCGAAGAACTTATAGTTTGATGATACCTCCTATCATCTCCAATAACAAAACCAGCTAGGTCCATTGCATAAGATATTCCATTTAAGAGTTCTGCTTTTGAAGAATTAACAAGAGGTTTTCTTTGTTCTAATGTAGTGTTTTCATTTTGATGATCCTTCTCCATGCCAATTAGACTCATTGAGCTCGAATACTTCTTTATCCTATCATTACCATGATTTGTCCTCCTTCCTTTTGGATTCTTCCTGGTCCTTGATGCCATATGAAGCATTGATGGGGTTTCTTCGATGTGAGCCTCTGCATGACTAGAGTCGACTGCTGGAGATAAAGCAACCTCGTTATCAAGTATCTGTTTCTCAATTTGTTTGATAGTTCTCGAAAACATATCGCTGATGGGGCTTATTTTGGCATTCCCATTTAACAATTGATTACCAAAAGAGGATACAATATACAATAAAGTTGATAAAACTATTTTGTTCTCTATGAGCTTTCCCTTTAATTGAGAATGAGATATTGATAAATCTCGAATCTTCGCAGCTAAATTAATATAACTCTGTTTATGATTGCTCCGAATCTTTATAGCACCAATTACTTCATGGGAAATCATTGCACTTTCTTGGTTTCTTTGATCAAGATTGGTTTGGGCATCCTGAATTCTAATAAACAATCTTTCATTTTCATCGTTAAGCTTTTCGACTCTTGTTTGGGGACCTTCGACCCTTTGTCTTTTCTTCTGCCTTGATATTGATATTTCATTCATTAATTTGATATTATTGAGTTCCATTTGGTGATTCAATTCATGTATGATTGATATCCTTTCAGATGAATTAGTTGTGGATATCAGTTTCTCGGCCAATTCCTCACTTGTACTTCCAAACTCAGATTCATCAAACTGCATTGGTGATGTATCAAAGCCCTTGTCATTGCAGATTTGTTCAAACGCGATGCTTGACTGTTTAGGTATTTCGATTGGAAATGAATACTTAATATATCTATTGATAGCCTCAAGCTCATATTCAATTGTTTTAGAGAAAACCATTGCCATTGACCGTGCAACATTTGGTGACATTTCAGCAAACTTTCTCCTTCTTGTGAAAGCATCATTGATATATGATTTTTCTTCATTTTTCAGTTGTTCATTTTCCATTTCAAGTTTCTTCTCACTTTCAAGCAAACCATTCACAGACCCAAATTCCTTCAAAACAACATCTGTTGATTCTTGGCTTTGCTCAACAATTAATAGTCTCTTCTTGTATGCATATGCCATCTCTTCGAGTCGTGCCAAATTTAGGTCTATTAAGGTAAATATTTGCTTATCAGGACTTGTGCTAAGTGATAATGCATCATTAAGGCTTTGTGGTGAACTTACACTAGAAATCTTGCCAAGTTCATTTTCAATTGATTTAATAGATCTAATAATTGATGATTCGTTCTTTTTCGATCTTGCATAGTCTGTGTGGTGATAAAATGAAGTATTTTGCTTGAGATTCTCACATTGTTGAGTAATCTCTAATTGCTTTTTTTGGTATACATTCAATTCATCTAGCTTTCCTTGGTTAGAAGCGGATATATTTTCAAGTTCTTCATTCTGTGGTATCCACAAAACACGCATCTCTTGAAGAATATCATTTTTCTCTTTAAGACTTGTAGATGTCAATGCTTTGTTAACCAATGTGGTTATCTTCTTTAACTCAGGTTTTTGATGAACATTCGAACTGGGCAAGTTTGTTCCAAGTCGGGATGTTTTTGTTTTCCACATGAGTTTCTCGTTATTATGATGCAGTTTTTGTAAACAAAGTAAAGTATGTGTAAACCTTCATGATAGTAAACCTAATTTTTTATTGTGATTTAATTTAAAAATTATTACAAACTTTGAAAAATGGGTTTTAAACTTCTGCTGTTGCTGCTGCCTCAGCACCTTTGATCATGAATTATGTATAGGCAAGATAGCCTCCTCCTCCAATATCACATCCGCCAATAGCTAAGTAAATTGTTTTGCCTAAGTCAATTACCTCTTTGCAAATATCTTCATCACTAGTCCCAACCTTAAATTGGAAATATATTTCTACTGCCTTCAAGCACTGTTTTTTATCACTAGGTTCCAAATATTTGGTACAATAATCAGGGTTTGTGATTGTTTTCCATTCTTCTTCAGTGAATGATTTAGAATTTGTTCTCCTTTGGCAATTTTTGTTTTACACTCATCACAATCATGAGAGGGCAGGTCCCATGATTCTTCACACACAATTAACAACAAAAACCGTGAAAACCAGTTGCTTCCATCCATCAGATGCAGAATATCAATTCATGCCCATTCATTTGATCAAAGAAACCAATTTCTTATTATCAAAGCATGTTCTAATACAATATCTCTCACATTGAACATGTCTCGAGGAAAGAGGCACTGAGATGTTTTAAAGCTATTTGTGTTTTCATACGTTATTGGTATCTCTTTGCTTGAGAATCAACAGATTAAATTATTACTTACTTTGTATCGAATCCAATTACTGATTAAAAAAGAAGAAACTGGAGACTTTATTTGAGTTAAAGTTGGCATTTTTTTGTTGATGCCAGAAGTTGTGTTTCAGTGTCAGGATAGAACAAAGCATGTTGAAAAGAGATTTTTGTTGTGTTTAAACAAGTATCTAGATAAATATACGACAAAAGATCGGATTGTTTTGAGTGATTCGTGTGATTTTGATGTTTTTTGTCATTTTGTTGATTTTCTTGTATTGGGAAGTATTCCTAGTGATAGAAATGATCAGATTGGAGTAATTAATCTATTGAGAGAATGGGAATCACATTTTGGAATTGTTGATAGTTTTCGTTTTCGTCTTTGTTGTCAAGAGAAAGATGGAATTGTTGTTTATAATGGAGACAAGTATGAAGTGAATATTGGATGTTTGTTGTTTCATAGTGAAGTTTTTCGAGAATTCTACAAGAATAGTTGTGGAATGGTTTTTAACTTTGATTCTTCATATTCTAGAGAATCATTTGAAGTGTTTCTAGATCTGATTCATAATCGAATCAGTTATCCAAGTGTTGAA
>Ga0209639_1000474_pt1 | contig 56609 bp, 37 predicted proteins | sample EPASupsiteHSE605_FD_187268 | JGI IMG/M metagenome (GOLD analysis project Ga0209639, IMG submission 187268) | Bioremediated contaminated groundwater from EPA Superfund site, New Mexico - Sample HSE6-05 (SPAdes) (version 2) | ecosystem: Environmental > Aquatic > Deep subsurface > Groundwater >... | reverse complement strand
CATTAACTTGATTCATTTGAAAAAATGAATTTTTGAACAATCAGTTTTTCTGATCGATTGCTTCTTTCAATTTTTCTTAACTTTGCAAGAAATTTATCTTTATCTCAACTTTCTTCTATCTCAATTTTGTGTTAAACTGAACTTGTTTTTAAATTGAAATTGTTGTTTTGATAGATATTTGAATTGGGGTGAAAAACCAAAATATGGATGGATTTCTCTGACTTGTGACAAGCAAAGAAAGGAAAACTTACTATTCATTAGTATTATTTTAATTTGATAATCAAATGGGACCATGAGAAATTAAATAATTGTGATATCTCAGCATATATTATCGAAAATGTGTTAATTAACAAATAAAATTTGGATAATATTTCGTTTTACCCTCGTTTTCTCTCATTGTTGTATTATTCCATCATCAGATAAAGAATAGTTGAGTTAATAATTAAAAAAGGGTAGTTGTATATATAAACAATCAATTTATCAGGATAAAACAAGCTCCCTTCAATAATCTAGAAAAAGAAATCTGAATTTTATTATCTGAATAGATTTGATTTTCCAACACAAAGAGAATAATCATTGATATTAACACAAAATTGTCCAGTGTTGAAACATATTCAAACTCTTTAGTAATGTAAAGGAGATTATAAATTAAATGAATTATTCTTTTAAAAAGAAAATAAGCTATCCATCTTATCCAAATGGTTTTTAATTGGTAAATCTTGAGATTCAATTTCTAATCAAGTCAATCAGATTTCAACTAGAATCAACCAGAAACGATCTCTTATCAGTTTTCATGATTTCCATATTCCTTTTATTCTTATATTTAAAGGAAAAGTATTGTTGACCATTGATATTGTTATACTATTAACTTCGACTCAAAAACTCACACAAATCGGATATTTCTTTCAGTGTTTTCCAATATTGATTCATCAAAATTCAATGATTTGACACCATAATTATCATCCATTGAGTAGGATGCAATTAATACTTATCATTTTCTGAAATCTATCCAAATACATGAATTGGAGAGAATTAGCTCAACCAAGGGATAAAAGGGTTAAATCTGACAATGCTAAACATTCATTTAAGGAGCTTATCTTATAAATACAATCTAGTCTCTCCATTATTCTCTCATTCATTTAGTATATTTTCTTGTGGTAGATTGTTTGATCGAGTATATTTATCGAATTTCGGATCACCATTCATTTTCTCTTATAGAACCGGACTATTGATGAAAGATTCCAAATTTGACCATTTTTTAGAGAGCGTTCTTGTTTTATCTCAAGTTATAGAAAAGAAATCGAAAATTGTTGAGAGAAGAGAATATAGTGATGATAGTGTGAAAATTCTTCGGTGTGTATTTAGTGAATGTATTAATTCAGATAAAGGGATAAATGGAGGTGCAATATTTGTCGAAAACAGCAATTCTATTATTATGGTTGTGCGTTCAACATTTCGAAGCTGCCGAACAATGGGGAATGGTGGTGGGATTTTTGCTAAATGCGAGTCTATTTTGCTCAACATGACGTGCTACGATAATTGTAGGGCGGCACTAGGAGATCATTCTTTTTTTGTCTCAGCAGATAACGCTGTTTGCTCTTTTTCACATATATTTGAGTGTGGATATAAGAAAGGAAAAGGCCCTCAAACCTTTTCATTTAACTATGCGGATTTAGTATTTGAAATGAATAATGTTTCTTCAAACAAAAAATCAATTTATGGTACAGGGCTTAACTTTTTGAACTGTACCCCAGTTGCTTTCCGATTGTGCCACATATCGAATAACATTGGAAATGGGTTGTTTAGAGTATTAAAATGTGATGAAAATTCCAAATTTGACTCATGCAATATTGTGAATAATTCTGTTTATGAAGAATCATCACTCATAACATTCCAAGGAGAAGAATTGTATTTGAGAAAGTTTTTATTCTTTCAAAATGAATTTAGCCAGTTTTATCATGTGGAAGAGGGGAGTGTCATTGTTTTTGCCCAGTGCAAGTTTGATTTTGAAGAACAAAGCATAGGATCAAATTCAGTAATTACTATTAAAAAATGTAAATTTGATGTGAGCTCAGTGTCAATACACTCAATTAATGGTGATTCAACGATCAAATGTTATAATATGGGGAACAATGATATTGAAATCTCTACCATACTTGAAAAGACACCTTCACTTTCTATTGCCCCTACCCCAACGCCTTCAGCTTTCATTTCACCGACAGTTAATATGATTCCGCCTGGAATGATTTTCAGGGAGTATGGATTGATAATATTTGCAGCAATAGTGATCCCAATATTTATTGTGATTCATTGTATCTCTACCAAGGGTATTAGAAACATTAGAGCACTCAACTAACTGTTATAATAAATTATTATTTTTAATTAATACAAACATCTCTTTTAAGTGCTAGTCGAATCACTCTACCAGCACTTTGTATAGGAGAAGAAAAAATTCTTGGGGGCATTGTGAGTCTTCTCTTATTTTCAACTCTTGTATTACCCCCAGAATACTCTTCCTCCAGGGCGGCAATTCGGTTTCGAATGTTTCCCAGATCCCTTTGCATCATTTCATTGATATGTGAGAGTTCTGCTTCAAGCTCCAAATTGAGTTTAAGAATATCTTCTTTGTGTTTCTCTACAATAATTTTATCTTCTGAACTTATTGTTCGAAGCTTTTGAACTCCAGTAAGCTTTGCTTTAACAACAGGGCTCCCAGATTCAATAACCTCTAAATGAGCTGGAGCTTCAGAACAGATTTTATGAGAACTGCTATGTTTTGAGAGCAAATCATTAATCTTTTGCTTTGCAATCCTATTTTGTTCTGCAATCCTGAGTTCCCAAATTTTTAAACTCTTCTGGAATTCGCTTTTCGCTTCATTCAGTCGCAAATCGAGAATAATCTTGCTTTGATTCTCTTTTCCATTAATTTTATTTATCTCGCCAATGCACATTGGTTCATTATCCCAAACCATTAGCTTTCTGTCAGGAGTTTGAGCCTTTTTCTCAGGATCAACAGGAAAGTGAATAGGACTTTCAAATTCTACAGACTCATTATATGATATTGCTCTTCCTGTTCCGGTAATGATGAGTCTCTCTGGAATTCTTGGAGATTGAATACGAATGGGCGGAAGAAGTACTTTTAAGTTGTCTCCATCAATAAATGTGTTATGGGCAAATGGATGAGAAACTCCTCTCTTAATGGATTTATGGGGGCGTCTTTCAGTTGTTTCATCAGTTGAGTTGAACATCACAAAATATCTTGTGCCGTTTACTAAATAATTAGTTTAGAATTTTGTGATAAATAAAAAGAAATAAAAACCTATAAAAAGTGGGGAATGTTTATATACGATGAGACTCTGTGACAAGGCCTTTCATCTTCGAGACGAACTCATAGTGTGATCCAAGTTCTTCGAGTGAGAATGGATAGCGGTATTGCCATTTCTGGTTTGGATCAGATGGGAGGTTGATTCTTTCATCGTTGGGATCTTGGCGGCGAAGGGATGGGATCATTCCAGTGATATCTTGAAGCAAGAAAACAGCCCACATTGAGTTACTCCAAAGGTGCTGTTTGACAATCATTTCTTGCATCCATGGTTCGAGGGTTGAAGGAACGGGATCATAGCGAAGAAGTTGCTGTCTCCAGAATTTTTCTGTGATTTCGCGGTCCTCTGTCCACCATCCACGAAGAGATGAGCAATCGTGTGTGGATGGGCAGCAAACTGAAAGATATGGGAAGTGATGATGAACATCGAAATCATTGCGTGGATCCTTGGACATTCTTTGAACACGGAGTGAGAGAAGAGCTGAACGAGTGATGGCAGCAATGATACCCTCAGTGATTTGACCAAGATCTTCGGCACAAATGAGCATGTTGGTTGACTTCTTCAAGATTTCAAGCTTGGGAGCAGCCTTTTCAACCCATAATGCTGTTTGGCGGAAATAGAAGTATTCGGTGTAAAGGCTTTCAAACTTTGAGCGTTGGGGCTCTGGGAGATCAGACCAGCTTGTTGAAATGAATTTGATTGAACCTGTTGGTGTCTTTTCGATGTGTTCAGTGGTGATTTCGGTTCTGCAATGGTAGTGATCAGCGAGTTCTGTATCAGGAACAAGAAGAACGTTACCAAGAAGTTCGAAGAAACATGTCTTATAGTGCTTCTTCTTTTCAGCAGAGAGGGTTTCATCATTATCAATTTCATTACTGATTTTGACTTCTGTGTTGTATTCCTCCTTGAAATCGAAAAGATCATTGTGAACAGAAACACCTCGTGGAGTAAGGTACTTAGCAGCAATGTCTGCAGATTCATAACCAAATTTCTTTTGTAAATGCTCCCAAACTATATGAGGCTTAACGTATCTTTCAATATCCCAAAGTCCCATAGATTCGAGTTCACGGCGGGATAATGGATGAGATGGGAAGAAATGACCAAGAAGTCCGCGTACACATGTTTCGCGTGGATTTTCCCAGATACGGAAGAATCCAAGAACGTGATCAACACGTAAAGCATGGTATAATTCTGCCATTCTACTAAGGCGCTTCCTCCACCATTCGTAATCAGTGGTAGCCATATATTCCCAATCATATGTTGGGAAGCCCCAGTTTTGACCATCAGATGAGAATTGGTCTGGAGGAGCACCAGCGCACATGTGGAGACGGAAGAGCTTTGGATAAGCCCAGCACTCAACAGAGTCAATATTAACACCAATTGGAAGATCACCCTTGATAACAACTCTCTTTTCAGCAGCATAATTGAAGGAAGCACGATATTGAATATTGCAGATAAACTGTTGCCAGTAAATGAATTGAAGTTGTTCACCCTTTTCTTCGCAAAGTTCCTCAATTTGTTCAAGTGTAACCTCGGAGTATTTTGGCCATTCGCGGAACTTTTGAGATTTGAATTCATCTCTAAGGTGGCAGAACAAGGCATATGGATGAAGCCAAGACTTGTTTTCACTGATAAAGTTACGGAATTCAACATTCTCAATCAGGCTATCCTTAATAAGGTCGTAAATGCGTTCCAACATTTGCATCTTGAAAGCGTAAACTTCTGGATACTCAACAGCAGCCTTTGCCTCAAGTTGATTCTTCTTGTAAAGGATCTCATTGAACATTTCTGATGGAAGCTCAGGAAGGATAGAAAGTAAGTCAATGAAAATTGGGTGAAGAGCGAAGCAAGAAACTTGCTTATATGGATAAGAATCTGCCCAATCACCTTGATCAGTGGTATCGTTAATAGGGAGAAGTTGAATTAATGATGAACCGATCTTGTTGCAAACATCAACCATCTTCTTAATATCGGGATATTGGCCAATACCAAGGCTTTCTGAAGTTCTCAAAGAGAAAAGTGGTACATATACACCCAAACCCTTGAAAAGATTGCGATTTGGACAAACAAACCATTCATTAATGAACAATGAAACAGGGAAATCAGTGTCAACAACATCAACAGTGACACCGTATGCCATTCTGTTCTTCTCACTTTCCCAGATAGCAGTACCATCTTGATTAATGATTACATACTTGTATTCAATTGGGAATGATTTCCTGGAAAGGCTAATTCTGCCACCCCAAACTGGGAACTTTCCATCAGCTAAGTGAAGACCTCTTTGTGGGTTCCATGAACCAAGTTGTGGAGAGCTACCACATACAACAAGCTTTTGTTCACTTCTAACATATGGAGCAACACATGAGAAGTATGTTTCTACAGTACCTGGTTTAACTTCGTCTGAAACAATTGGTGATGGTTCTGATGGTGATTCTCTGTGGTTAACAACTGAAACGAAAGCAGCTCTTGTGAAAGCATCCATAACTGGATCTTCCCAGCGGAAAGTGTCAGCAATTTCAACACAAGATGGGGACTTTGAAGCGCCTAAAACAATAGAATGATTAGTTTCTGGTTCCCAGAAGTCAACACCGCCAGACCTTGAAACGAAATACTTATAATTGATTGTTCTCTCGGATTCAGACAATGGAAGGGTGACATTGATTGACCAAAAGTCTTCTTTACCTTCATGGAAGAGAGGAACTGCTTTCTCTTTTGTCCATTCACCAAGCTCTTCACAATTTCCAGAAACAAAGAGTTCTTGGCCAAACGTTGTGTGGCATCTAACGCGGAATCTAAGCAAAACGCCAGAAAGTGTTGTTGAAGAATTGGAAGAATCATAAATTTGAGCATCAGCTTTAAAAACAGGAAGAGTCCTAATTGGAACAGTTTCGTGAATAATGGCTCCAAATTGAGTCTTATAGCAGTAGGAATAGTTAATTGGACTATAATATGGCTCATCAAATGTTATTGTAGCAACATAGTTATATGGAGAATTGACAGGAGTCATTTGGATTCCTGAGTGTGGATCATCACCGCCAAGAGATGGATGCTCACCATATATATAGGGTACAGAGCTACCACTACGATTTAGCTTTAAATTAAAGGTAACTTTGAAAGAATCACCCATTAAAAATGAGGAGTTCCGATTGAATTAGATTTGGTCAGATAATATCAATTGATGAATGGCCACTAATTGAATACAAAAGTGAAATGATAAAGCTAAGAAAAAGTGGGAAAGTGTTGGAAAAAGTTCACAAATTTTTTGTAAAGTGTTAATTTGAGGATTGGCTGGTGGAGAATACAACTGAAGAAGAGAAATCTATGGTTTGATAGGATTTTTAGAAATAATTGAATAGAAACGGCTGACTCCTACCGGGGATTTGTATTGGTGTAATGGGGATTATTAAAAATAGGTGAGAATTCGTCTTTTTTCATATGATCTAATATGATAATTGGAATAATGATCAAGATATTTTAATATATTATATATAAATAAAATTTTCATTCCTTTTATGTAAAGCATCATTGGTCTAGTGGTAGAATTTAACCTTGCCAAGGTTGGGGCCCGGGTTCGATTCCCGGATGATGCAAAACTTTTTATTTTTTTTTGGAGCATGTTTATGAAGACTGTATTGATTCTGCGTTTTCTCCTATATTATATTAGAAGTATGCGGAAATATCACCAAATAAGAACAATTAATTCTTTTCGCCAAAATTTTATCGTCATAAGATTTTAGGTCGTTATGTCAATCCACCCTACATTTATGAAAACGCTTAATTCTAGGCAACCTATATCTACTATTGATAATGCCAATGAGCATCCTGTGCTAAGGCGTAAAATTATCTCATATCCTATTCCTAATGTTAATGTCACACAAATTTCCAAGAAGGAATATCAAAAACTTAATGAAATGAAAGAAGAATATGATAAAAAAATAGAGGAATTTTCTATTAAGCAGGAACTGCGTGAGTTCGAACAAAAACATTTTGGAAAATCGAAGCAGCAGCTTCCTTCTTCTCTTCCAAGCTTAGATAAGTCTATAGTTCAGACTCTAAGGTCATATAGTTCTCCTGAGGAGAATACTGTTTTGGATGTTCCAGCAATTTTCCCCTCAAATAGAAGCACATCATTTCGAAATCGACCAGCCTCTTTTTCTATTCTCGACCAGCCTACAGTTTTATCTAATAAGAAAACTAGTAGCATTTCTTGTAAACCAAAACCAAGGCCATTTGTTATGCATACAGCTTTGAATGATCGATTGGGTATTGGGAAAGTCTCAAAGGATATTGTCGAGAATGACAAATCTAAATGCGAAACATTTGAAGAAATTGTGAGATTTCAACACACCTGTGATAACCAAATACATGAACAAACACTCAGAGAGAGAATCGCTAATGACAGACAGTCTAGACAAGACCGAAGACTCACAAAAAAGTCATTCTATGCATCATTGGGCCAGGAATGGGCGCTCCCAACTCAAGAAATCACAGAGAGAAAATTTATCATCCAAGAACCACCTTCACCAAGTACAAAAGAGGCTCTTGATCACCTTAAGAAACATGACGAAAATTTGAGAGTAGAAACGATTGTCAAAGAAAAAGAGTACCAATCGTCAGTAACGTCATCCACTGCTACACTCAATTTCCCCTTTTTACCCAAGATATCTGAAATTGGTGACTAATGTTATCAATCTTACGAACTTTTCTTTTCAAAATTCAATACTTTATGAACCATATTATCTGAAAAGTGCCATTAACATTTTATTTATTTTACAAATCAGAATATTCAATTACAGCAAAGAAAAATTGGAGTTTTTGTGAAAAATTTGTCAATAAATGATTGCTTTACTTGTTTTTCTCCGCTGGGACGATTTAGTTCATCAAGAAATCGATGTTAAAATCGCTAAACAAAATTATAATGTTCCAGAGTTTCAAAATGGTGCTGATCTTGGCGTTTCTTATGGCTATCAACCTATTATTGTTGAAAACACAGTTCAGTCTTATCGAACGCCAATGCGCCCCCAGTATTTGTTTTCTCAAATCAACATTAATAATGTTGCGTTTTTAAATTGCTCTAGTTTTGGTTCTTCTCTGCAGCTTGGATCTGGTGGTGGCTTTTTTGCGAGGTCTTCTGATGTTTGGATAACCAATTGTTCATTTACACAGTGCGTTTCTAGTATTGGAGGGGCGGTATCCATTCTTTCATCTCATCTTTGCCTTAAGAATTCTTCTTTTTCAAAATGTCTAGGGTTTAAGCTTGCAGGAGCCCTGATTTATATACAGTATGCTTTACCAGATACGCAAATAACAACAACATCAGTTTTTTTGCAAGGAAACACATTTATTGGCTGTTCTACACATGGATACAGTGGAGCAGCGCATTTTTCCAATGCAGATGAAGTAGTTATTGATAAATGTGATTTTATCAATTGCTCTTCTACAAAATCTGGAGGAGCAGTTGGTTTTGGTCTAACATCTGTATTTCTTATGTCATGCAGGTTTTATAATAACTTAATTATGCCCCTTTCTTCAGATTTAGATAAGAATACTAATTGGTCTCAGACGGAGAAAGTTACCCTTCTAGGAGGTGCCGCATTTGTTTTTCAAGGAAAAGAAGACTTTAAACCGCGTTTGGTTACACAATATTGCTGTTTTGGAGGTAATTACGTTATGCGCGGGGGATATAATGGATTTGATACACCATCTCACGATATTGCTTTCATTAAGGAGCATGAATGGATTTCTGATAGGGATGGATTTTCTATGGATTTTCATGAATCCATTGGGTATTCTGAACCAAAGACATATACATATTCCATTAATGTATTTAACAATCATAGCAGTTCGATGCTTTGTGATGGACTTCTTAATTATTCAATGATAATTCCTGATAGAATAACAACAATTTATACTCCTGCCGAATCTCAACCGGGTTCAACTGAAGAAGAAGAACCGGAACCGACTCCCATGCCAAGTGTTTTAATGCCCACAGCAGCATTGACACCCACAGCTTTGCTTGTTCCAACAGCAAGGTATCAAAATTCTAATGTGTATTGGCCTACACCATATCCATCCCAATTAATTGTGCGAACACCTCAATTATCTTATGATCAAACTCCTGAAATCACATTTGATATGACGCCAGATCAATCCCCATTCATCTCTCCTGAAATTACTATTATGTTAACACCCGAAATTACACCAGAATATACATCCGAAATTACCCCTCCATACTCTCCAGCGTACACTTTGGAAGAAACCCCAGTAGAAACTATTATTGAAACCCCAGTAGAAACTATTATTGAAACCCCAGTACACACTATTATCCAAACCCTTATTGAAACTATTATCGAAAGCCCAGTAGAGACTATATTTGAAACCCCAGAAAAAACCCATGATATTACTCCGACCAATGCACCTTCATATGGTGGTACATTAAACCCATCAGAATCTCTAAAACCTTCCCATGGTCCAACTTTGGAAAATACACCAAACCCGACTCCTGAAGTTTCCAGAACTGAGACTCTCATTCAAACACCCGAATATTCTCCATTGTTGACACCTGAAAGCACATATCAATCAACACCAATTGCCACTCTTTTCGAAACCCCAGTCATAACCCATGATGTTACAGCCACGTTTGCTCCTTCTTATGGAGGTACACTATTCCCTACAGTGACTTTGCCACCCACAAATCAGCCTACACTGGAAAATACTTTCGAGCCCACACCATATAGAACAAATGATCAGACTCTTATTGAATCTCCTGAGATAACCCAATCTATGACACTCAATTTTACTCCAGAGTGTTCTAATGAAGCAACTCATTCAGACACACTTAATGAAACACCAGAAATGACACCAGATGTTACAGCAACTTTTGCACCATCATACGGAGGAACATTATTCCCATCAGCATCTTTACTACCATCGAGTGAACCAAGTGAAAACGCGACACCGCAAAGCACAATTTCCCAAACTTATGGAGCAACAAATGAAATTTCTCCTACATTTGCTCCATCATATGGTGGCACTTTATTCCCCTCAATAACATTTGAGGCAACTAATGCACATACACCAGATTTTTCTCTTCCTTTTACACCAGAATCAAGTGTTGATCAAACAGCCATACTAGCTACACCAGAATCAAGTGCTGATCAAACTCTCATACCAACCACTCCAGTTTATACAGCAGTTCAAACTTTGCAGCCTACATTTGTAGAGACACCCATTAAAACACAATTGCCTACCCCCTTGAAAACTCCCGAACAAACAATCAGTCCTTCTGTTTCGCCTCGTGAAAATGAGGTCCTTACTGTTCAAAAGTCATATATTGTTACTCAGGTTCTTAGTGAATCCCAACAAGCTACACAAGTTGTTTTAACACAATCTATTGTCTATTCCAACCAAACAACTCTTGTAAAATCTCTCATAGTTGATTCAAGCAATAACATAGTCGAAACGTTCATTGTTAGTAATGTCCAAGTTTCTGTAGTACAAGCCATCGTAACAGGGTCATACATTATTGTTCCTGTATACATATCCCAATCGGTTCTCAAAGAATTCATCTTCTATACAATGAAGTCAAGCTCAGATTCTGACAACCAGGGAATGGACCAAGGCACAATCATTATCCTTGTCACTGGCGGGTTCTTTATATTGTTTTTAATCGCTGCTCTAGTTGTGTTTGCTGTTCGACAAGAAAAAGATGAAGAGTCAGTTGAACAATCAGAAAGTTCAGATCCATTTGCAGAGAACAGAACATTCCTCGAAGAGAAGAGCCAGTCATCCAATGAAATGCTATCAGCGGGATCTCTCAGCGACCAAAATGACCAGTCAGATAACGAGTTCATCAACGAATTCGATGACGAGTGGCTCAAGGACGGGTTCACCAAGACCGGGTTTATGTTTTGAATTGTAAATTATCGGTAAATTTTCTGTGTTTATAGCAGTTGCATCGGCGAATGAACGAAAGGACAGTGCGTCTTACTGTTCACTGGCCCAGTGGCGGGATTTTACCGATTAGAATAGATAGGGATGAAGGAATATCCTCTTTAGTACGACTTTTAGATCTTTTGGCTGATTCTAAGCGGGTTCAACATTTGGTATATAGGAATAGTGTTATTAATATGCAGGACTCGATTTCAAGTGCTGGGATTGATATGGATAGCGATTTATATGTTGTTTTTGAGTCAGAATCAGTTGATTATGAATTTGAATACGTGACAAATGAAAGTGGAAGATTGCATGATGTTTTTTTGGAATCGCTGCGATTGCATGATATACAATTGGATAAATATGATAGTATGATTCATTCACATAGGGATATAAAGGTTTTCGATGTTGGAGATAACTTTTCTCCGTTTTCTCCTTCTTTCGAGCACACGAGAATTCCTGAAAAAGCTATAATGATAAGAGGAGATCCTTTGCCTAAATTTTGGTCAACTCATGGAATTGATGATCGAGATAGTGCAAGTGATGATGGATCTGATCAAGACAGCTTTTCTTCTCTGGAAGATGCCAATTCTTTTATTTCCAAGGAAAACTGGCATGGATGGATATGGTAATTTTGTATAAATAGATATTATTAGTTATTATTTTGTTTATGGATCCATGAATGCTGTGACTTGTTGATCCCCTGATGAACGGAAAAATTTCGATCCAAAATAGAAGATTGATGGAACAGCAACAACTGTAGCTGCTGAAGCACCAACAATAAGTGCTGTTGATGAAGAGGATTCTGTAGTTGGTGATAATGTGGATTCAAATGTGATTAGTTGAGAAGCATCATTAGTTGCACTCACAGTATTCCAAGGTGATCCCAGATAAGTTGGATAAATAGTTCTTAAAGGTGTCTGAATATTTGTTTGTTCTTCAGTCTTAGGATTTGATCTCAAAGGAGTCCTGTTTGCTGATTGATCAGGAGTATTGGCGATTGTTTTTAATGGAGTAGGATTGTATGTCATTAATGGGGTCTGATCAGGAGCTTGGGTAGGCGTTTGATCATTTGAAATTTTTGGTGTTCGAACTGGAAGGGTTTCATCTGCATGACAATAGTAAGAATCAAAGTACTGGATAAGATTTGTTTGGTGTTTGGTAAATGAATTATTGACACTTGTAGATAATGAATTGGATGTTGATAGCACTCCTGTGTGAGAAATAAAACAGTTAGCTATTTCAACTGTCTTCATTTCCGAATAAAACAAAGTTCCTTGATTACTATCTATTATACAAAACTTTAGACTAAGGTAAACATCATAGGACATAACTAACCCATACTGTGGGCTATTATTGTTCACTATATTTGAATAGTGTATTGGTGCATCCACACGAAATTGTGAATATGTATTATATAATGAAATGCAAACACTATCAGAAACAATATTATTCGCAAAAGTACAGTAGGCGCCAATGAATGTATTCGGATTATATGATCTAAAGCATGAACCCGACTTTGCATTGTTCATAGAAAAGTTCATAAAATACATTCTTTGGTCACCTAAATAAAGTAACATTGCCCATGATCCTGTTGTTCCATAAGAACAAGATGACAAAGAACAGTATTCAAATGTACTCGGATTATAAACACGAAGATATCCAAAATGCCCAGATGATGAAGTACCACTTGTTCTACATCTACTCACACATGTCATTTTCATGACAAAAGTATGACATGTATCAAAACAAATCGCTCCACCATTTCTATAAGTCATACAATTATAGAACATCGAATTAGACACATAAACTTTAACGGATGACGATTGAGCATATATCACCCCTCCTTTATCGGAATACTCTTCAAATCTTGTGAAGAAACAATCCGAAATATTAACATCAACTCCATCATATGATCTTCCCTGACTTATGTTTTCATTAACACACCCACTATCTGATATCATTCTTTGATCAATAGAATACAAACTACCTAGTGGTAATACTTGAACAGTCTTTGTTAAGTGTATCCCCATGTCCCCTCTGTTCTCTACATCAATGCTCCTAGCAAAAATCAAAGTACCAATGAAACAAACAAACAAAACAAGATGGACTGACCTCATACCAATCTCCATAATAAAAATGGTTGGTACCTTTATGATTTGATTGAATTCTGTTTTCAATCATCTTTCACAGTTGGTGTAACATTTCTGATAATTATTGACCTGGAATGTCTCATATCCACATTCAATTTTTTCGCATTCGTAAAATTGAAATAAATATTATTAATGGAAACGGTCATAAAAAATCAAAATATAATTAAAGTTTGTTTGATCGGCGCTTTCGAACCTGGATAGAATAAAAACAACTGTATATTACAGTCTTTTATATTTTCGTATGTGTTGATAAACAATCATTATTATGCAATTGTTCATTTCTTTTTCCTTTTTTGATATTGATGAGTTCTTCTTCTTCATTTTATGAGAGGGATGAAATCATAAATGAATTAAAGAATCGGATTATTAGCTATAAAGAATGCATTAGAACACTTTCAAATGAGAATAAGAAACTGAAGAAGGCAATATTAAATGGATTCGAGAAAAATTACGAAACTGTTTTGAAAGTCGAGAATAGTGGGATTAATACTGATAAAAAAGAACTTATATATGCGAATAAATTGCTTAAAATGTCTGAGGTGTTCTGGGAATGTGATGAGGCTCATCTTATTGGAAATAATTCTTCTATGAATACGAAAAAAGACAAAAGATCCGTTATTTATGGAGAAAAGTGTGTTTTGACTGATATAAATCCAGAAAAAAGTAGTTTTGTTACAAATAATAAAAGTATTCAGTTTTCCTGTTGTTCAAAACGAGGATTATTTGTTTGTGATTCCTTCGAGATGCCTCCTAAAATACCTAGAATCAGTTTAATTATTCAGAAAACTCATGATTTTTCAAGGACTAAGATACTAACATCAAATATTAGCATTGAGTGTTCAATATCCAATACTGAAGATAAAATATATACTGAAAGCCTTCAGAAGCAATTAATGGACTCAAAGAACCTCTTTAGTAAGTTCTATTTTGATATCAACGGATATTTTGGGAATACAAATGCATCTATGAATGATATTTATAAGGCAATTGAACGGTCATTAAAGCACAATCTTGAACTTGAAGCCAGAAACAAGACTTTAGAATTTCAGAACAGTAGTATGTTAGAGATCAATTCATCATTAGCGACTCAATTAAGTAAAATACAGACAATAGTAGGTGAATTCAAACAAGATAGTTTATGCCCTACAATTGAGAAACTAATTGGGGATATTGATCAATATAAGTATAAATACAATAAGTATAAGTCTTTATTAGATGATCAAATTGCTTTGAATGTTGCTAAAGATAGTGATTATCAGCAAATCAATGTTTTCTTGAAAGAGATTTATGATTCACTATCAGAAAAGTTAGAAGATGAGAAAGTTTTACGCTCTACATTCAAAGAACTGATGGAACGCAATAAATACTTAATGAATTTCTACCATATACCAATTCAATCAAACAAAGCCAAAAAACCCCATCTAATTAATAGAAAGTTTACTCAATTATAAATATTTCACATTCTTGCTAAAAACGCAATGTTGAAAAATAATCTAGATCATTTGAACAGTTAGGGCAAACATTTGCACCTTGGACATTACATTTATCGCACAGTGGTACACCACACCTACTACATTTAGTTGTTTGTGGAGATTTACATACTGAACATGTTATTGATTGTCTATCATCATCAAATACTTTAATGCTAGTTTGATATACTGTTTTGTGGTTATCACATGTAAATATTTGATAAGAATTCGAGTTGACAAACATTGACTCAACTTTATGTTTGTGGATACTTTTTGTACCAATTTTTTGGAGAGAATAACTCCCAGACTCAACAACGTAGAAATAAATACTTCCATTTGCCGAGCCTGTCACTATAATCCTCCCATCAAAACAGAAATCCCAAGATACCAAGCAAGCACATGTTGATTCTGTTTCGATGCAATGAAGATTCTTACCATTAATGCTGTATTGTTCTATATATTTAGGGGAAGCTATAGTTAATATTCCATTAAAATCATCAAATAGTAATGTGTGGGGTATACCATTCGGATTGATTTTTCGATGGAATAATCCAGATGCAAAGTTCCAAATGATTATTTCATTATCATTAAATGATGTAGCGCACATATAGTCATTACTTAAAAGTACGCTTGATTTGCATTCTTTGTCAAATTGCATTCTGTTAACAAAAGATAATTCATTTGGTACAAAAGAATCATATAGAATCATAAATACAATTACAGATCCTGTAGAAAATGTAACAGAAGCAAACAATCCGTCATGACTTATGGATAAATGATTAACAAAAGCGTAGTCGGGTTTTGTCCATTGTTTAACAATATCAAATGACGATATTGAAACAAATTTTATAATCTCTTGGTTTTGATCGGCCACTAATATATATGTATAGTTTGGAGAAACAAGTGCAGATATAATTGGAATAGCCATTCCATTATCACCAATTTTGAATGAACTTAAACATTTTGGATTGACCAATTCTTTAAGAACAGATTTGGATTTCTTTTCAACAAGAGCTAAATCAACTCTTTTCGGAATAGCTCTTGATGGATGGGGTTTGGAAAATAATTGGACAGGACACTGACCAAAATTGATAACTTGTGTCGCAAATGCTTGATCATCCATCCCCAAATCTTCTGCTGTGCTTGAATGATATGAGGATGGTAAAAAGAGATTTTTGGACAGAAGTGCGGGTTCTCCAGTTTGTTTATACCCAAATACAAGATCAATCCATTCATTGAGAGTATCAGATCTTTCCAAAAACTTCCGATAGACCTCAACAAAAAATGCGGGATCTCCATTAGCCCATTCAGGAAGGATAACATTTTCATTAATAGCTTGAGCAAAATCAATACTTGATACATTTATGAATGCTTCAGGGAGGGTGTAAACTTGAGGAATTAGTTCTTTCAGGTCAGATTGATTTGCTTCAGATGCAGAGAAGTATGCATCACAAATTGATGTAAAAAGTCTTTGTGAATCATCCCATCCTGAATTAAGATCCCATTGGAAAAAAGTAAAGGGAGGAAGCCTTAATAGAATCCAGAATACAATCCCTGGCAACGAATAATGAAAACCATAAAAGTACCTAGGGGACGATAATTCGAATGTAAGGTCATAGTGTTCAGCCCTAGATTTCCCAATCTGACCCATAGGAATTGACATATCTCTTGGTTCAAGCTTCGGAGATGCTACCCATGGGACTATTGGATATTGAGACAAATCAGAAAATGATCTACTTCCCAACATGTTTAGAACTAGTAAGTAATCTAAATTTGATAAATACCCATTAATCCATTGTTGCATGGCTTGTTGGGGAGAACCATACATGAATAAGAAAGGAAAGGATGATAATTTTCTTAAACTAGGAAGGGATAACTTAACAAGGCCTTTTTCTATCTGTTCAACTATTTGCTGGTTCTCAAATAGCAGGATTAAACATGGTTCAAACAAAAAATGAAAAACGATAGAATTTGGTTTGTGCAAATATAAAAACCTTCTAGCAATAACTAATCTCTGAAGATCTAGAATAAGAGTAATATGCCCACAAAATAGAGATGATTTTGACCATTCTCCCAATGCCACAGATTCAGTAAATGGCAAAAAAGCAACAGGTCCATCAGGAATCCTGACAAATTCAAGACCTCCTTTATTGAGCCGAGATAAAATAAGAATAACAAGATACTTATCCGATAAGAATATTACAGATGGTATAGTATGAATATAAAAATAAAAATGAACTGATAGTGTTTGATTAAAAGGACCATAATGCGAAAACTGATTGACAAATAAATCTAATAAAGATTTATGAGTCTGCATAATAATTTGAGAATACTCAAAAGGAGATGTGTACGGGCCGTTGTCTTGATTGAAGAAACACCATTCAGGACAACAGCAAAGTTCACCAAATAAATCAACTTGGCGCACTCTCTGGGGTTTCGAGGTAAAGCTCAATATAAAATCGGATTCATTGGCTTTTCTATCAAATGATGGTGATTTAATGGTAAATAATGAAGGAGACACCACCCTTGATTGGTGGACTGGCATTACCAAAGGGGACAAATGGTATGAATTTGGATTATAGTATTCTTTAAGCAAAATAATCCGGTCCATAATGGAAAACCGGAAAAAAGTATCCTCAAGATTTCTCATTGATGCATTTACAGCTTGAATCTGAATATTTGATTGGATAAATAAATTTGCAGCTCGATATATTCCCATTATCATTAGCAGCCTTGTTCCGGCGGCCAAATTAGTTTGCCTCATGTTAATGACCTTTTGTGATCGTTCTCCCATTTTTTTCATGTCAGATTCGGAAAGGGAACTCATTAGCTTTTGGGAATATGATGCCCAGTTATCTTTAACTTCTTCATGACTATAATCCGACATCATATTCTTATCAAATAGTTGCAAAAAGATTGACATACAATTCACAAGTTCTTGAGTATCGAATTCAAGGCTTTTGGTTAAATAAACCCAAAAACTAGAAAATAAATAATCAGAAAATACTAAATGATGAAACACAATAGATTTAGATGATGAAAACAATTGAAAAAGTTCAAAATAACTTCCTTTTGGAACATATAAAAAGGAAGACAAAAGAATTTCTCGATAAGCTTTCAGTATTTTGACATCAGATATCAAAGACTCAAATTGATCATTTAAATACACATTCTTAAGCATATTAAATAGCATTGATAGCATGTGAATATATTTTCCAGAAAACAATTGTTTTTTCACTAATTTAACTATTTGAAGGATTGTCGGCTTGTAAAAAGGATAAAAAGACTTATCCGATACAGAAAGCTTAATCAATATTCCTAAAAGTATTTCTGAACCAAAAAACAATAAATATGGATAGTACATCAAACTATGACCAAAGAGCAAATCATTAAGTAAGTTGTTATAATAGGCAGGCTCAGAAGAAAACAGTATAGAAACAAAAAATGTAACATGACCAGTATTTGAGCTCAATGATCTTAACCACACATCATCATCTTTATCATGTGGAACTTTAATTACTTCTTTGAACAACACTAATGGAGATTTGGCATTAATTGTATCACAGTGTTCAAAAATCAATTTGGAAAACTCACTATTGTTATTGCAAAGGGAAAACGCAATTGCTAATTCTTCTTTTGTCACCAAATGAGATTCAATACTTGGGAAACTAATTGGTATTCTTTCTTGAGAAAACCCATTAAATAATGATGGAGGAATTATCCCATATGATGCCAAACAATACAAAGAATTTATACAATTTTGTTGTAGAAAAACAGAAAACTCATTTTCCGGTAATAGTAAAAGAGTAGAATAAACACTTGATAGTAGATCTGGAAGAGAAGAATCAATACTATTAATAGCATTATAAGCAATTTTTTCACATACAGCGCATATCATATCAAGAATAACACGAGCAAAAGCATGTCTTTCAACAGAAAACTGGTTTGGAAAATCGTTGTTTAAAAGAATATTCCCAAAAATCGATAAGGCAACAATCCAATGCTTTTTTGAAGAACAAAACTGCGAAAAAGCTAAACATGCAGATGGTTCACTATTCACGTATTTAGGGTTATTCATTGAGTAAAGCAAAATAATATCCGCAAAAAATAGGCTTCTATCATCATTAAATAGCAACATAAAACCAGTAAGTTGATTGAATGTATAAAGCTCATTATCCCTACAAACATTAATAATTGATACAAAATGAGAAAGCAAAGCATTCTGAGATGAACTCTCACTCATTGGTAAGCATAATAAACTGGAAAGGGGGAAATCAGAAATAGAAAAAGGCAACTGATGTGACCATTCTGAGGCAGATACAATAACATTTAAGAATTGCTTTAGTAGAATTGGATTTGGATTGATTGAAATGACTCTATAAAGTAGTTTAATAAATGATTCAGAAACTTCATTATGTACATTGGACCTTATTATGTGCAAAATCGAAGAAAAAAGGCACTTTTCTTGAAGATAATTTATATCAAAGAAACCAGAACTCATTGAATAGTTAGAAATAATAAAGTTATTAATCTCAATTATAATTTTTGGAGAAAACACATGAAATATCTCAATATCATTAATATAAATTTTCAAAACTTTGCTATTCTCACATGGGGTGAAAGGTGATTTTTTTATAAGGGACAAAAGTTCAGTTTGATCAATAGAAATCTGGTTTGAGTTCCTTTTTAGACTTAGAAAAAACCTCGACCACAAAATCTTATGTTTGAAGTGATTGATTCGATGTATATTTAGAATAGCTCCAAATATCGACCACATATGATTTAAGGTTTGGCATTTATCAAGGATAAGAAAGAGTTTTTCAAGTTGGAACCACTCTCGAAAATATGATGCAAATCCATAATAAGGGACAAATTTGACACATTTTGTTAAAATTGCATCAGGTCTAATAACTCCTGTTATTGGGGTTATACATGAAGGTCCTTGGGTAAATATATTTTTGATCGAATCGTGAGTCAAATTAGTATCAAAAAGAGATATTGCTTTTGATAGAAAAAGCCTTGTGTTTATGGGACCAAGCCCATCACCAAAAAGAGCCTGTATTGGAGGTGGCTCTTCAAATGTTTTAATAGCTCCGCAACCCACACCGTTAATGAAAATTTCAACCTTGTTTAATAGATTCCTAACAACATTAAAGTTCAAAACAATATTATTCCAAATATTTGGAACAAATACTTGTGAAAGCTGTTCTTTAATAGAACTTAGTACAATACTGTCCCCCATAACATTAACAGTAATTGTTTTGGAACCAAATATGGGAACTTGTCTCCTCTGATGATTCGGAATTTTAAACCAAAAAGAAATAGCCTTATAAGGCCGGTTCATTTCAAGGGATGCATTATAATATCCAGGAATAAACTCATATATAGAAAAGTGAGGCTCAGAAGTCATTGTTATTTGTGGCAATAAATCATATTCATTCATTACTGTTTGAATAATTTCAGGTTGGATATATCTACAGAATACTTTACCTATATTTGGAATTGTTTTGAAATCGGTCTTAAGTTTCATATACATCGGAACACTATATTTTCCAACTAAATATAAATTGTATACAGATTCAGTATCAAACCTATTTACAAATGGTATTAATGAAGGGATGTGAATAGAAGAGAAATATTTCTGTTGGCTATTTAAAGTACCTATGATTTGTTTCGGATCAATACCTGTTAGTGGAATTAAATCAGATAATGACAAAATCCAGCTATCAATCTCATGTTTAGGTCCATATGATGCCAAAGATTCAAGAAGCTTTATGACATAGAAAAACTCACTAGGATGATCTTTTATATACCCATCTAACACTAAAAAACCATTTGATTCAACAAAAAAATCATAAGAATCAATCCTTTTGGAAAACTCGGCTATTAATAATTCAATCATATGAGGAACATGAATATAGTTCAACAATAAATTAACAATTTGCGAAGAAAAATTATTCTTGAAGAGAGATGATAAAAATTTAACGAAAAGCGGAACATCATCAAGATACTCAGATGCACTAATTAGCTTCTGAATGACAGGAAAGCGAAACTCAAAACATGAATCCGATGAATAAACACTTATCACTAGTTTTCCATATGTTTCATGAATAGTAAAATAACTAGCAATTTCTTGACTGGTTGGGTTGAGAACAAAGTCTTCCAAAAACTTTTTTTCAATCAACATCTCAATAGATAATGAACCTCTGTGAATTTCAGAAGAAATTATATCCAGAATCTGATCAACAGGTACACATTCATGAGCCGGAGGAGAAATAAGAGCTAGAATAGGTATTAGAACAGAGACAATATCAAGAATACCTTTATTGGATAAATCTCTAAGAAACAATGCAATTTTTTCAAAACCTGCAGAATCAAGTTTTGGTGGAGATAAGCACCAATTCCTAAGAGGGAAAGCTACTAACAGAGAGTTATGAGAAAGCACAGCTTTTGTATATACATTAAGTAGAATTGTACGTACCTGAGGGATTGTTGAACTATTTACAAACAGAGAATGAATGGCCTGAAGTACAGTATGGTTATACTGGGACTCGATAAGAATTTCATCACAAAAATCACCCAATTGGGAATTACAGTGATTAGAAAACATTTCAAATAACATTTTTAAACCATTATTCTTTTCAAAAGCAATAAATATGTCGATGTTTGAAGAATAAAATGATGTTAAATAGTTGGATATAAAATATGCAGCTGAGCAATATGGAATTGATGAATTCTCGGATTGTCTAAGGGTATCCAAGAATATTGTTAATAATGTTTGAGAATATACAGTATTGTAAAAATCATTTGGGACAATTTTAAATAACAAATGAATCCAAAAAGACTGAACGTCCGGGTTCTGATTTTCAAGATAGTATGAAGTAAAAATCAGTGAGAAGCCATCAATTTCAAGAAATTCAAAGAAAAACGGAACTGAAGTGAACATAATTGTGATAATTCCATATGATATCGTCAAAATATCTGGATTTGTCCTGGATATCTGTATTATTGAAGAAAATATAGCAATATAATGTGACGAAAATGGTATTGTAGAAAATAAATTAGCAATAAATGTTATATGAGTAAACATATCTCTTATTAATATATTCTTTTCAATAAGTAAATGTCCTGATACCCCAATTGTATAAGAAAACTTTTCTAATGATTTTTTTATCACATGATCTTGAAGGTGTTCGGAATTTATCATATTAAAGGCATCAGGAAATTGATTAATAAGCCGTTCTAGAAGCATTATCTTATCTGAATCATCGTTAATCGACTCAATTAAATCGAGATTCTGCATGAAAATATTTATCAAATCCATTTTTTCGGCAGATAAATTTGGAATCTGGTTAGGAAGAGGCTCTTTATTGTCTTTTTTCCCAAACAACTTACTTATCCCTTTAAACATTTTGATCGATTACAACAAGTTCTTGAATAACGACAAACATAGTAAATGGATGGGATTCTGGTGTTCCTTACATGCTATTTTTTAGTCTTTATTTTTTTAGTTTATGTGCTCATTTGTGGAAACAACAAGCTTCATAGGAATGGGATAATAGGACAAGTTTTTAGGTTTATCACGTCTAGTTTGCCTTCATGCTTTAAGAGAATTGTATCAGTGATAATGCCCAAGAAGTGTTTAAAAAAGGACGACAATGAGCTTATTGGAAATAATGGCCCGCTCAAATATGCTGTAGCTATTTTTTTCTATGCAATATATTGCTTTTTTGCACTATCATATCTTGTGAATGGATATCCATCGATTTCTGAATGCTTTTCGAATCCAAAATTCCACAAATTTTTCGCTATATTTGTTTTGCCATGGCCTTGGGTTCTTTTTTTAATTATATTTTTAATTGATCCAGGAGTCATTGATGAAACAAATGTTCTATCATATCTGAAAGCATACCCATATGACAATGTTTTATACACAGAAAAAATATGCCCAACATTGAATATACCTATTGTTCCCAGATCTCGTTATTGTAGGTATACAAATCGAAGAATAGCGTATGTTTTTTCTTGGCTAGCCCAAGAAATTTAAATACTAATACACAGAAAATACGACCATTATTGTCCCTGGGTTCTTGCTCCTATTGGCGAAAGAACACATAGATTCTTTTTACTTTTCTTAATAATGACATCTCTGGCATCAGGCTACTACTCCTACTCATATTTCATTTTCTTAAGACACCAACTTCGGATTGCTAATAATCTAATTCCATGGACAACATCAAAACTTCAAAACATTGGTTTGGTAGTGTTATCTCTTCTTCATATACAACCAATGGCTGCACCAGCAGGTTTTGCAATGTTTTGCGTATTCTTGATGCTAATATTCTTTACTTTGCAACAAATGTATTACATATCTAAAAATATTACACAAATCGAATTGGACAAATATGAATATGCATCATCTGAGAATGACAAAGGACCCATTAGCAATTATTATGATAAAGGTTTATTAAAAAACTGGATAGAGTTCATATTCCCACCCAAGATCGCCAAACACGAACCATATAAGATTAAAAACGAATAGTAATATCCACTATTTTTGATTATTGACTCCCTGCTCAAAGCATTCATGAAAATATTCAAGTTGGGTCTTAATAACCTCGTTTTGGGCGGATATACGGTTAATCTCATTATGAAGTTCAATAATTAAATCGTTCAAGTTCTTATTTTCTTTCTCTAGCCTTGCTTCATATTCCTTTTTGGTTTGTCTCCATCTTTTTGACGATGTCTTACCAACCCTAAGTATAAACTTCTTGGCTTTATCAGATACATCCATGAAAATGTGCTTTTTGATCATGACCTCACATTACTTTTTAAGAATAATAGTTTCATTTCACCTATTGAATTTTACTGGGATTTCAGAACTTTGGATCCGACATATTTTCTCACAAAATTTCTAGATGAATGATTGAATTTCCATAAAAAACACTTAAATTATGGAAATTCATGGAAAATGGTTTTAATATCCTGAGGGGAGAAAGAGATCTAACGAATATTGTAACATTTTTATTTGGGGATTTTTCATTTTATCATATCAAAATGAGCTCATGAGATTCGGATAGTTGGTGAATATAGAGGCGAGGTAGAAATACCAATCAAAAACTGAAATAATAATAATCGTTTTGTTTTTTGATTTTGTTCAACAACAATGGATTATGACCAGAGCTCTGTTATGCGTGAGAAGAATTTGCTTGATGTTTCTAAAGATATTTTTGGTAGTATACTTACAACAGAGGAAATAGAGAAATCATTTAAACCAGATGGTCAATTTGTTGAAGGTTTTCCTTTATCTGCTCAGAGATTCATATGGCAAGCAAGAGAACGATTTTTTAAAGCAGAAAATGATAATTTTCATATCACAATCGATTTATCCAGGAATCATCATATTGATGAAAGTGCTGGCCTTTCGAAAGAAGATATGAAAATTATAAAGCCATATTTTGCAAACGCATACCTTGATCATGTTGGTGTTACCAATACCGAAGAATCATTAAGGAGAGTTCAGCGAATGATGCCTATCAAGAGCGAAAATGTTCAAATTCGAACCAAAAAGAATGGATACCTCAAGGAGCAAATCATTATTAAACAGAATCCCTCAGCAGTGTATGCTAATACAGCTCACAAAGAAGATCATTCTATGGCTAAATGCTCCCAAATTAGGCAAAACCTTCAAATCGCCTGGACTTCTCTTGAAAGAAGTTTTCCGAGAAGTGATCCTCCTGTTACCCCAAAGGTTTTTTTGCCACCATCATCGATTAAAACCATTGGTATTATCGAGGATAATTGTAAGATTCCCTTAAGGTGCCCATCATCAATAAAAAAAGGGCAACTTCGATCACAAAAGAAGAAAATATCATCCCCATTCATCAAGATATGGCCTTTGGTACTTTTGAAGCATGATATAGAAAGAATTGTATTGGAATTCTGTTCACAATTCGATTTTTCTCATCATTTCAAATGGAAACAAAGCCAGATTGACTCTTGCATTGAGGTATTGAAGTATTCATTGATTCATAGGTTGATATATCACTGTATTAAGTATTGCCATTCTGTTTTTGTTCTTGTTCAAGATGATATATCCAATTTTATAAGAATGAGAGCAAATTGGTTTATTGTTAGTAATAAGTATAATGATATTAATGGTCAAAATTTTCTACCTGTGATTTTAATATTATTGAAACTTTGTACAATAACTGTTTTTACCCATGAATCCAATGACGCAAATATTAAGCCATTGGATCTTGCGGAAGAATCAATTTTTTTATTAATAGATAAATGTTTGAATCCTCATATGATATATTCATCATTGAGTGTTCCATCAAGAACTTCAATTGATAGTTCTCATAAAAGGTATACCAAAATAGCCAGACTTAACAATGACATTTACCAACTACTGTCAACAGGGAAGATGAGTCAAGATGATGAAAATATTGCATCTTTATTTTTCAAAGACAATCCTTTGGATCAAATCATTCCAGTTTTGATAGCTGAACAATGGGGAGATTTAAATGTTGAAGGCGAAGAAAAACCAAAGCTCGAAACAGATAATCCTCATCGTTTGTCGATTCAGAAAATGATAAACCAAGATATTGCTGATGTGAATTCGCGTGTTCCAAACAAAGTGCCGATTTGGATTAAAAGGAAACCCAATTAACCATCCACACCATATTTCTTTAAGAGAAATATTCGAAACGTTTTATTGTGTCCAATTTTCTCAATGATAATATAAAATCCGAAAAAGACCATAGATACATTCCTGTATTTATCTTTTTCGAATTATGGTATAAATGAATTACTTATCATCCAAGAAATGAATTATTTATCCCTTTCACTTTCATTTTGAAGCATGTTTTCTTAATAATATAGCAAAGATTCCATTAGAGTTATGCACCAATAACCCATTCGGTATCTCAGTATCGTTTAATGCAATCAAACACTATCAAATTGCCACTAAAAATTGTTAAAAAATTTAACACCGTTATTTTTATATGGAGAAAATTAACAAAGTTGACCGGGGCATTAGTCCAGTTTCCTTGGAAGACATTATTGGAAAGGAGGATATTGTGAGCATAATCGATAATTCTTTCAAAAACATTGAAGCAAGTATTTATTATTTATTAATTGGATTGCCTGGTTCAGGGAAAACTTTTATATTGAACTATATCGCATCAAATATGAAGCAATATTCCGTTTCTTATATTAATTCATGCGAATTATATGTTCAAGTTTCACCATTGGATTTGCTACGACAATTTTTTAGGAAAGCAAAGCCAGATTCTCCTTCAATTCTTCTTTTGGACGAAATAGACGTGCTTTTTAGTACAGAGAAAAGATTATCACCATGCTTTCTTCAGGTTTTGAAAGATGAATTATCTGAGCTACCGAACAATGTGTTGTTCATAGCATCCACTGCTGTTCCATGGATGATTCAACCGGAAGCACTGAATATTTTTAGCAAAGTATTGTATTGTAGGCTTCCAAATGCAGAGCAAAGAGCATTATTTATCAACCATTTCTTCAAAGAATCTCTCACAGTATCTGAACTGCATTATTGCACTGAAAACACCGAAAATTACTCATTTTCAGATCTCACTGTTCTCGCCAAAGATGTTCTAATGAATCCAATCAGAGAAATCCTGAAAAATCGCTTCTATAAGGTTCAAGATGGTATGTATTATAAGGCAAAAAGTTCAGATGAAGGTGTTATTGAAATCGATCCAACTTCCATTCAATGGGACAAGTTTTTTATTAGGAAAGTTAACATAGAAGATATAAAGGAGAGGATTGCAATACTTAAGCCTTCAATGAGAGAGAGCGATTTCGATCAAATAGAGGGATTTTATAATCGTACTAAATAAATCATCTGTAATCATGTGTGTTGACCCGATTGTTTTAGAGCAGATTTCTACTGTGATAGAAACAGATATCAATGCTCCGAGTATCTGCATGCTTGTTGATAAAGTTGTTGGTAAAGGAAAGTATGACCGGGTTGTTTTATATACTAATGAAAGCCATTTATATTTATTTGAAGCCAAAGCATTTTCTAAAGGGCTAACTTACTCTTCTATGAAAACATGGTTTGAAATGAAAAAGATTTATTCCCCTGATTCTCAGAGTATTACCATTTCATTTGATGATTCTGAGTATAGTCTTTGCCAAGAAAACGCTCTTTTTATTCTAACCATAATCTTGCAGTATATACATAATATTTTAACTCCTCTTGAAATGCCAGAAGTGGAATTGGACACTTTTGATTATTCCATCCTCAAACATTCGCAGTTTTCTGCGCTATTTAGGTTCAGAGCCTTAGTTTTTTGTTCAGATTTACCAATTCCTACAGATGTTTGCTCACAGCTCAAGAAATTTCTTTCAAGCAACCACCAAGAGATAGATATTACTCAGATTGATCCAAATGGTGATTATTCACAGTATATATTGGATTCATTGCAATTAGAGCCGAAAATAAAGTCTCTTGTAATTCAAACACCAATGAAGGGGATTTTATGGAAGGAATTGGGTGCTTTTGTTGCCACTAACACTACCATCAACTCCATTCTTTCCTACGAGCCGCTGACAAATGAGTTTTCAGATGTTATTGAAGGATTTAAGAACAATCCAAGGTCTAAGGTTCGAAAATTTGGTATTCTTAGAGCCAAAATGACCCGACGTTTTAACAAAATGATTTCTGAAATGGTTGAAGTTAGGCCCCTGGAGACTCTTTTAATTCAAAATTCGTTACAAGGAATGGTAGCTATTGATTTCGTTGTTCTATATGAAACAGATATACACTTACAAAAGTTATCTTCATTGTATCTTGATGGAACGCAAGGATTAGATATTTCACATTTGATTCGAGTTTCAAAAAGGATCCATACATTATCAATTTCAAATTGCGGGGTTGAACTCAGTCTTTTATTCGGTTTTTTATCATATGAGCTTGATACACAAGTTAATACCCTAATAATAAGTGGCAATAAATGCAGCAAAACCATCAAAGAAACAATGGAAGTACCTGCTGCTCTTAAATGTATTGTTTGCGCAAATACTACATTTAAAGGAGATAACCTATTGAGAATAATGAAAATCCTATCTCAAATCAGTATTTCAATTGATTTTTCATATGCAACTTTAGATCGACTCAGCTGGAATAGGTTTTTTAGTCAATTAGAGACCATAAATGGAGTCAATTTCACAGGTATTGGATGGTCTGCTAATCCTATTTCTTTAGAATTATTAGATTTTTTGGATCAATGCACATCTCTAGCACAATTGAAAATGGATGAGATTATTGATTCTTCTGATCCTAATTTTTCTGCCATTATTGAGTTTATGTCCAAGAACATGATCATTAAATCTCTATCTATTAATGGAAGCGATAAGAAATATCTCAATGCCTCTACATCACCAGTTTTATTGACATTGATTAGGCAAAATAAGAATATTTTGGAATTGAGTATTAATAATCATAGATTTGATGATACGGGACTTCTCCTCTTAGCCGAGGCTTTGTTAGCCAATAGGAGATTAGTGAAGTTACAATTTTCTCTACCAGAGAGCCCAGGAATGCATGCCATTCCATCATATTTTTCGAAATTAGTATCTAGAGGTGCTCCTCTGAATCAACCATGGTTTGCTGAAGAGTTTAGTGAATTGCTGAAAAAACATATTCTAAAAGATGATACAATAAAAAAGATCAAAGACCAATATGAAATCATATCAAAAGGTGATGCAAACATAGAAATACCACCAGAGACAATTACTCCTGTTCAGTATGAGCCAATCAAGAAACGAATTCAACAGAAGAATGACAGCTTTGATGATTCTGTACCAAATATGGAGATATTTAATCATAAAGACTGGCCTATTAAACAAGGCCTAATACCATCCCCTTCCGATGAACTTTTTATCAACATGATGAAGCAAAAGTACAATCTGAATGTTCTTATTAAGACCGCCTTCTCCAAGTAGGATAATAAATTTGTTGCATTTTTTATATAGCACAATAATGAATGACGAAAATAATTATTTGTTGACATCTATCAGACCAGGAATGAGCTGCAAAGAATTAGAATCGTCTTTATCGGGGATTGGAGATGTTGAATTCATCAAAGTATTGAGGGATGTTTATAAGCACAAATTTGTTCACTTTGGGCTTGCTATTGTTAAATTTAAAGATCAATATTCGTATTCAACAGCATTAGGGTCTGATAAAACTACAACTGGGTTTCATTTTATGGAATTGAAGAAGTATCTATTATCTGATACAATTGGACTCATATTTGGGCTTCCAAAATTAGAATCTGTTGAATGTTATAGCAAAGTGTTCATTCAAAATGGAGCACAAGCTGTAATTCCATTAGATGCGGCATTAGGAAGTGATCCATATGTTTTGCTGGTGTCTTTCGTAGATAAAAGGAAAATGAAATCATTTCAGCGTATTATTGAAGGATTAATTGTCTCAGGGAATCGAATAATGTTTGTTCAGTTGAAGATTACTCCATATATATCTTTTTCGGCTCGATTTCAATACTTATCTTTAACTCTTGCTGACCGAAATAATTTCGATTTCACTTTGATTCACTATGGGGATGCATACCAATGTTGGAGTGGAGCCGCTATAGGATTATCACAGTTAATTGCCAAGGCATATGAGAATGATCCATCAATAACAAGCTTTGAAGTTCCACACATTCCAGGACCATTTTCCATTCTATATTCACATTTCCTAGGCGAAAGTGTGACTATAACTCCATCCAATGCCGCATTTTTATTAATCATGTCGCAATCTCTAGAAATCAAATCATTACATGGTTCCATTGAGTCATTTTTGGGATCTCTTCATGATCCACTATCCCTTGTTGCTCTTTTAAGCGGTTTTCATTCATTGAACTATAATCCTCCTAGATTTATTTCAGAAGTGGCTGCATCTTTTATCGATGTTAAAGATGCACCAGTTTTTCGTGCCTTGCCTCAAGAGTTATTATCTCTAATTGTATCATGCCCTTCACTAATTATTGAATCCGAAGATATGTTTTTTGATTGGGTTATGGGATTTAATTCCCTTTGTCTACCTAAATTCCTTGCATTAGTATCATTTATAAAATTTGAGAGACTATCAAATGATCGAATTACTCAATTCCTTTCATTACCATCCTCAATAGTCGATTTAAATGATTTTAGGGTTCCATTTTTAAGGATCAAAAACCAAATCGAGTATAATCCACAAATTGATGACCAGGGCTCAAGGGCTTTTAAATATTTATTTGAGGGAATATCTATCCAATTTAATGAGGAGAACTATCTTAGAGGAATTATTCACTATTTCCGAGAAAATCCTATCTTTAATATTAATGGGATGATTCCTATTAAAGTGACAGCATCAACAACCAATCATAGCGATCCGAGTGTTTTGATTAGCGGGAAAACAAATGAATGGTTTGGAACAGGCGATTATTCTTTGTCATGGATCAGAGTTCAGTTTTTATCATGCACTGTTTCAATCAATGGATATTCACTTGTTACTCATAACTCAGAAGGCAATGGACATATAGTTTCTTGGAGAATTAGTGGATCAAATAATGGAAGTAATTGGGATGTTATTCACAATGTAAATACATGTGCAACATTATCAAAAATCGGAGCCCATGGTAGTTTCAAGTTGGATTCTCCCTCCAAATCATATTCATTCTTTGAAATATGCCAAACAAAACCAAATTCTATGAATTATAATAACCTTCGACTGTCACAAATCGAGTTTTTTGGCCAAATTCTTCCATAAATTATTACATTATTAAAGCTTATTGTAAAAACCAAATATTAATAAAAAACAATTTATAATAAAAGACAACAAACAGTTTCAGCTGGGTCAGGATGATGTTCACGATTCCTACTAGTTGATACAGAGAGAGTCTGAGTTTTCCGAAGAGAATCTAATAGATTTGTTACGGCTTCATCATCAGAGACAGTCATTAATCCAGTACTCGATTCTTTTGTTTCTGAGGGAATATAAGGTGGAATCTCTTGTGGGACAGCGTTCTCTGATGAGTGATTTATTTCCACAGTCTCTGTTTCCGAATAAACCCGGTTAAAAGTAGATTTTCCATTATCTTTTCCTCCTGATAGAGTTAAATGATCTATATTAAGGGATGACATATCATTCATGGCTTTCCCACGATAAGCACTATCAAATAGTCCATTGTCATCTTGTTGCTCATCAATCACGTTATCAGGCATAATTGCTGAAGGAAGTCTCGGACTTGACGCAAAATTTGGGAAACAATACGGCTGGACTCCATTATTCATCTGAATTCTAGTGTTCAGAAAATCTGGAGAGGCTACTGATGATGGCAGAGGTGGAAAAATTGAACTTGATACATCTTTCTCTTTTCGAGGATAATTGGATGTTAAAGATGGACCAATACTTAAAGATGAATTGATTTCGACATTAATGCTTTCCGAATCTGAATTTGACACCCGGGAGTCCCTTTTAAACGGGTTCCTAACAGACATCTGATTTTACGAACGATTATGTAAAAATAATCTACAATTGGGACAATTGTGTTTACAAATAGCTTTTTATATTGAATGACTTTTTCAAAGTGATTTTATCGATTAATTCAAAATTCAAATAATTATGTGTAAAAAGCTTTTTACAGTGATTTATATACAGTATTCACCAGTTTTGAAAGATACTATGAAAGTTTGTATTAATAGTTATTTATGAAATTGTTGAACAATCTGTTGTTAAGGGGAGGTTTCCAGGACTATTTCGGGTTCCCATCATCGGTAAATAGAGAGAATCAGTATACTACATTCCCCGCAGATACATCTTATATGTTCCAGAACTGTGTTTTCGAAAATGTAAGTCAAACTTCAATTAGGTTCTCTATTAACACAGAGATTTACTTATTGGTGGAAAGCTGCATGTTTGCATATTGTTTTTCGGGATTCAGAGGAGGAGCCATTTGTTTTGAATGTGGAGAAATGGGGTCTGCTGTTTATTCCAGAAATTGCGGTTTTTACTGCGGAACATACAGAGGAAACAATGACATGTACTATGGACAGTTCATTTACAGCAGTGCAAAAAATGAAGGGCTAAATTATTATCTACAATGTTCAATTAGCAAGTGCGGGCCTAATTTTCTAGAAACCAGACAACACTCAAGTACATTTTACAATGGTAGACAAAGAGTTAGTTTGAACAATTTCTCATTTTGCGAATGTAGAGATATATGCGGGCTTAGTCTTGATTATTCGAGAAATTGTGAAATGAACATGACAACATTTGTTTCGAATATGGCACAAAGGTATCATTGCATGCAAATTCTCAATAGGTATGTTACATTTACTTACAACATTAGCTTCTGTAATTATGTGAAGAACACTGATTCAGTTGAAGGGAGCACAATATATGCACATGGTGCTGTTCTGATTAGAGATTCAATTTTCTTAGATAACGGCCCCTATTTGTTTTCTAATGGAGCAGGAACACTTACAGCAACAAGGAATTATGTAAAACACATTGGCGCCCAAATAAATCCATCAAAAACCAGTACATTAAGCTTTACATCGTTCAAGAATACTGATGTAACAACAAACACCCTACAAATAGATCACTATGCAACATATTATTGTGATAATTATGGAAACATGGCTCTTCCAGACAGGACATACCCACCTGAGCCAACATCATGTGATACTTTTCATACAGCCACAAATGAAGGAATCAAATTACTTTCGATCTTTCATTTAATGGCAAATTGTTTGGCAATGGTATTTCTTAATTAGGAATCAAATAGACTAAAACTAATTTCAATAGAATATAGTAAGAGAAATCATTAAACAAGATGAATAAAACCATATTCCATATTAATAACTTATTTTAATCCATTTCTTTGATAATAATTAAAGCGAATGAATAATCTCATTCATTTTTATCAGATTCATCATCTCCAATAACAACAAAGTCTAGAAATGGATGGATTTCATTCCAATGTTCATCAAACCATTTTAAAAGAACAGATTTTCTCCTTTTTGCATCACGATCAAGTTTAATCTGAGCCGAATCCGCAATTACTTGAGCAATATTTGTAAGCTCTGCTTGCTTGATATTTGCGCCAAATCTACGAGAGATTTCTTGCCAAACTCGATTATCTTTTGAATCAAAACTTCCCATTCGTATAGCGATTCTCCTTTTCTCAGTGTTCATATATTCTATTGAAGGAAATACCGCAGATTCAGCTGACTTAGTTTCGTTTTGATTTTTTATACTGACTTGGTATTTTTGAACTCCTTTAATCAAAGACTCTATTAATGGAATTATGCTAAAAACAACCTTTTCATCATTACCAACTGCTTGTATTAACCGATTAGCCGATTCTCTCAACCTAGATTGATTATTTTCGTTCATGCTTCGAATTTGAACACACTTGAAAAATGAAATAATTCATTAGTGTCAATCATCCCTAATGTTTCAACATCAAAATATATATAACTTGTTGCTTATTTAGTTACTATCATGGAATATGTGCAAATAGATAAATCTATTCGATTTGAAAAGAAAAGATGAAAATGCTTATTGCCACAGTGTTTTTTGCATTCATCGAAGGATTGTTAACTCTAATCAAAGATGAGCAACCATTCATATCCAGAAAGTCTGCTGATATTAGGGAAGTACTTTTATAAGACACACTTCCATCAAGGTTTATGGATCCTGAAAACTTATAGGTGAGTGTTCCACTGTGATCTATCCATGTGTTCTTGACTGATATTGCAGATGCAGATGTAGTCAGTAATACATTTGTATTTCCAATAAAAACACAACCACTGATATCAACATTTGTGGTAGATTCTGCATAAAATACGCCCCATGAACTATGAGGGCTCTTATTGCCAACAATATTAGAATTTTTAAACAGTCCTCCAGCTCCATTTCCAATATATACAATACAAACATAGTTTCTTGTGGTACAATTATGAAATGTACAATAATCACATATGGATGATGATATTCCATTAAACAAAATCCCCGAGTAAGATTGACCTTCATTCGATGATGCATTAATATTCTTGACTTCTTGAGTGCTTCCTCGGATTCCTATCGAAACCTCAGCACCACTAACTGTAGACTCGGGACACTGGAATACACTTGATAGTAAAAATATATTTTTTCCCGCAATAATATCAGAAAATTGGCCACCGTTCGTCCAAACTGTTGAAGGGGCTGAACAAAAACTTCCACAACATCTATTAACAACACTTTCTGAACTAGATACCTTCATGGCTCCTCCGTTTGAAGATGAACAACGAGAAAAAATGCAATTTTCAACAACAGTATGATCGCATGAACTTATATAGATCGCTCCACCAGCGCCACTTGAAAAAGTTAAACCATTAAAAATACTAGAGTGAATATAATGATTCCCAGAATTAACAACAACACGAGTATCACTTAATTTATGCAATGTTGCTGTTTCTGATGGAAAAAAATCGCTAAACAAACACAGTAAAAAACATAACATAAAACTCTTTTTTAAAATGGTTCGATTTATTAATCCTATGTGTGGAAGAGGTTTCCTTCTTCTTTGTTTTAATGAAATCAATGAATTCGTGTTTTTTCAGAATAGAAATTATCCTTGAATGAAAGATGAGTGTTGTCAGGGGTTGTTCTTCCATGGAGGAGACTAGTGGATTGGATCATATTAATTCCCAGCGACTTCTCGTCAGGGCTCCTATTGCTACTTACTTGAGAAAGGACCACCATATATTACAGCATCACTTCCAGAGTATGTTAAAGATCTTGGGAAGTAACAGAGAGAATTATTTTTGTTTTTATCAATGTAAGACCTTCCTTGATCAATACTATCACTTTCACTCCCCTAACCAACATTGAAAAATGATCTCATTATCATTCAACCACAATACAAAATATAATATAATCTTTTTCTATGATCAGAATGCATATGGATTATTAACACTATCATGATGATTCATTTGATGATCTCTCTGACTATCATGCTTCTTTTTCTTGCTATTCTCTCCTGTCTTGTGTTTCATCTCCATTTCTAATGATGATGACAATGAAATATCATTCTGATTCCTTTGACTTCCAATACTGTAGGATATCATCACTACAATGATTATAAACAAACCAACAGTTGAATACAAGAGTACTGAGTATGTTTTGTTTCCCCTAGAATCATCATAAGATCTATAGGGAGTTTCTTTGACTGTATTCATTGGAGATCCATCGAGTGTTTTAATTGGTGTTTCTTCAAGAGTATTTGTTGGTGCTAGAGTCTGATCTGGAGTTCTATACGGAAGAGGCATATCTGCATGACAATGATGAGAATTGAAGAAATGTAATTGATAAGTGATTCTATGAGTGAATGAATTATTTGTCGATGTTGATACTGCTGTTCTAGTAGAGAATGATCCAGTGTGATCTATGAACGAATGAGACACTTCAAGAGAACCATCATTTACACAGAATAGACAGTTTTGATTATTCTGGAATATACAATACAGCATATTTGTTGATCCTCCTCCAGAAACATATACAACTCCCCAAGATGGACTGTTGTTATGAACTATGTTAGCATATGACATTGGTGTTGCTCCTGAGCTAGAAGAGAAGAATATGCAAATTCTGTCAAATTCCTTGTTGTTTGAGAAAGTGCAGTGTGAGCTTGTGAATGAGGATGGATAATTAATTCCAATTCCCGAACCCTGGTTAGCATTGTTCAATGAACTGTTTGTGTTGTCAACTCTCTGATTACCTGTGTATAACCAAATAGAATAATATCCAGATGTAGTATGAGAGCAATTTGAGACTGATAGATACTCCAATTGATTCACCAGAGAGGCTTGAAGCCAAGCAAAATGTCTTCCTGAAGATGCTCCACAAAAGCAACTATTAGCACAAATCATTCTGAGACATGAATTGGAAGAATAGAAGAATATTGCTCCTCCTAATGTAGAACAAACACTGTTATAGAATATTGAGTAACAGATGTTCATTGAGTAAGAACCACCATTAACATATATTACCCCACCACTTCCAGAGTATGATAAAGATCTTGAGAAGAAACAGAGAGAAACATTTATATTTTTATCAACATAAGACCTTCCTTGATCTATACTTTCGCTTTCACACCCAAAACCAATGCTACAAATAATCTTATTATCATTCAACCACAAAATAGGTACAATCGGGTAATTTTTTTGATTTTTCAAAACCTTGGCTACTTCTTTTAATAATAATATGTGTTGTTTTGGCTCATGTAGATTTTCAAAATAGAAAATATTTATAAAAAATAATAATCCAATAATAATTCTCCAAATAGATGTAATTTTAAATATAATACTATTTTTTTTTGTAGTTTTGAGTTCTTTTTTCGAGAATAAAAGGGAATGAAACAAGAAAAACACAATATTTTTTGAAATCTCGAAAAATCGAGTGATTTTGAATACATTTAACCAAAAATTGAGAATATTCCTAGTATATCCTATTAAATAACGATAATCAGATATAGTTTGAATATTCTGGACCAAAATAAGTGAAATGGTTGTGTAATAAACAAACTGATAATTTTTTGATAGATTTTATTATTCTGTTTATGTGAAGTTGAGAAGAATGAGTTGAATGTGGCAAGTTTATGTGAAACCTTGACACTGATTTCAGCAGTAGGTCAAGAGACAGCTGGTATTATCTTATTATTAATCCGATTGATTAGGCATAAAAAAAACCAGCTCATCTTTTGAAATAATGACCTGTTGTATTCTTTTTGGAAACATATTTACTGGGTTTCTGTATGGGAATTATTAATGGACATAATTGGTTAAAATGTACTCATTTTTATTGATCCCACAAACTTAATGTTAAATCATAATTTTTCCAAGAGATGGCATTGGTTTGGAATAATGGATTGTTCCCAGTTTTATATAAAATACATTTTCATTTATCAAAATGACCATATTGAAACCCAAAACTAATAACAAAGGGTATATATTGCAATATCCAAATGAAAGTCAAATTGTTTATTTTGACTTTTTGGCGCCAGTTTAAAATTTGTTATGAATGAAAACCAAGTTCTTTTGATGCACTCAGAAGAGAGCAAATATATGTCTGATAAGATATTTGATCAATTAATAGAGAAGAATTATCCTATATCAAGGTTAAATATCATTCGTACTATAGAAAAAGGTGATAAGTTATTAAGATTTGAAATCCCGAGTCCATTTTATTTATTAGGCAAAGCTGCAGTTTATATTTCGTCTCTCACAAACGATGATGCTTTTATAGAAATAGAAAGGATTAATTTTGCATTGTCTCATAGTGGAGTATATAAGAAACTTTTCATAATTCCATATCTAGGATACTCATCCAGTTATAGATCCATAAGATCAGGAGAGATAGTAACATGTAAAACTAACAATCAAATGCTAAGTAGCCTTGGAAGCACAGATGAGAATACTTTTTTTTTGTTTTTTGATCTTCATGAGCCTGCCATTCTTCATTATTTTGAAGGTTCATGTATAAGGGCTGAGATAGAGGGAAAAAATATATTATCGAACACAATAACAAAATTTATTGATGATCCTGAAAAATTAGTATTCGGATCCATCCATTTATATCATTCAAAATGGGTGAATTCTTATGCTTCAATGTTCCATTGCCCTATTGCATTAGCATCTGGAAAGTTTGAACAACAAAGTAAGTGCTTTGGATGCGTTAAGTTAATCAATGAGATCTATGGAAATGTTAAAAGCAAACATGTAGTCGTATTCGATGACTTAATTTTGTCAGGTTCATCAATGGTTACAGCAGTCGATGCATATATTAAAGCAGGCGCTGATAAGGTAGATCTGTTAGCATCACATATAGGAATTTTTGATTTTGATGAAATCAAAGCACTGAATTCATCACAATTTAACAAGATAATAGTTACTAATTCGCATCCTATTACCCAAACTCCAATAATTCAAGACTCCCCAAAATTCGTTGTAGTTGACATATCAACAGAGTTTGTTGATGCAATAATATCGATAACAAAAATCTAATTCTCCTAACTAACAATACTAATTGGATTAGAACACTCAGACAATAAAACTATATGTATTAGGGCCTTTCCGAATCTTGTTAGAAGAGCATTAATTCTCAGTAATTTATGTATTTCAAATAAAGCAGACTCAGATGATTGGCAATCTAATAATAAAATTGAGGATTCAACATTTTTTGTTTCATTTGATACCCATGAGCAACGAATTAATTTGGGAAGTGGATTATTCGAATTGAAGGGAGGTATAATGTTTGATGTTACTCCCACCCATAGAGCTGAATCATCACCATTATAGCAGCGTAGCTCATAATAACCAAATGGGAAATATAGAACCATATCACCTTTCATTGTGAAGTCGAAAAATGAATCTACAGAATCAATTACAAGATAAATTGTTATACTTCTATCATCATCTTCATAACCAATCCATATTTTTGTCTTAAACAAAAATAAGTAAACGCTGGCTTTGCTGTTTTTAAAAATATTGCTATTAATTAGATTTGCCTTGATAACAGAAAACTTACCATGACATAAGAGGTAATCATTGTCATCAAATTCATTGGCACCAAAATTGGCCATAAATTTAATTTTGAGTTTCTGTAAAGGTGATCTTGATTGATAAGAGTTAGCTAGATTATCACACATATGTGCCATATTATACCATAACACCCTTGCTTGGTTAAGATCGGGATAATCAGGATGATTTTTAGGAGTTTCTCGGATTATTTGATCAATTATTAATGGATATCTCGATATTCTTTGAATTGGAACAATTAAAAGATCATCAACAATATATTTTCTATATGAAGACCTTAGCTTAGTTACTTGATCATATGATGGAATCTGTGATCTTTGTTCAAAAAAGTTATGCAAAGACACCACATATGCTCTGAAATGGCGTATGAGATTAGCTACTCCTATCAACAACCATCCTACTTTGGTATTAGGAGATAACCTCCTTACCATTACATTAAGTCTTTTAGAAAAAGTTTGAGAAATACTCATAATTGATCTAGCATGAAACAATAAAGGAGCTAACTGAGAACACACAGACATTATTTCTTTTGACATTGAGCACAGAACACTTAATTGTTCAAGATAATTCGTTTCAGTTTTAGATAGTTCTTGAATAAAATTGGCTCTATTTTCATGAGCTTGAATAACTCTGGAGAATCCTTCAGAAAAAAGATTCCCAACTCTTTTTTGAATTATACTAAGGCAACCTAGTACTCCTCCATGCTCCATAATCAGCATAAATATAGAAGGCATTTGCCGAATAATGGAAACTTCAGCAGCGGTTATTCCAGATGATGAGAATTTGCTCACATCACCATGGTTCTCCAAACATAATTCAACACATTGATAACATTCTGCTTCTGTTTGTGATGTCTGTATTGTGAACACAATTAATGATAACCCATTCGAATCATGAACTTTTGCAGGCATTCCTTTATCAAAAAAAGCTCTTAGATTCTTATACGTGATAGGAGCACAAAAAATTGGCAGTTGAACGATTTTTGACATGAATTTAATTGCATAATCATATTTTCTAATAAAAGCTAGTTCTAATGGTATCAAGCCATTGTTGTTCTCGCATAAAAGCAATGGGAATAACATAGGATGTGAAGCAAAATCAAAAATCGATTCATTCTGATGCCCTACTGCTAAATGGAATATATTTTCGTTATTATTATTTTTCACACTAAAATCAGCCTCATGTTCAATAAGAACACTAAATAACAAACTTCCAGCATTAGAAAATATCGATTTCTCAATAATACCAATCCCTTCGTTGTTTGTATTGTTTTTAACACTCGGATAAGTGGTTAATAAGCACTCTAGAGAAACTTGGTTATCATATTCAATACTCGAAAAAACAGCTTTCCACAATAATTCGGTATCTAGTACACCAACAATCCTCAAAACAACTAAAAATGTATCTTTTGAGCGACAAAAAGATGCTGCACATATTATTAATATGTTTTTCTCTTTCCGAATCCATTCATCAGATAAATAATTTAAAATAACCCAAATATTCAAGTCGGCCCAAGATAATGAACACTCAAAGAAAGATATTGGAACATCTAATGGATCAATAAAAGCAGCAGCTCCATTTTTTCGGTAATGAAGTGCAATTTGATACGGTGTTTGCCCGTCCATGTTTTCTTTTGTTGTTGGTGCACCATGTTGAATTGCTTCTGTAACGACAGATAATGTTATTTCGGTTTTTGCGAGATAATGAAGAATACTATTCCCATTTGATGCTGTAGCCTTTAAATCTGCACCTGCTTTGATTAAGAAACCAACACATTCGTTCCCCATTTTAGCAGCATATAGAATTGGGGTCTTTCCGTTTTGATCCTTGCATTCGAGATTAGGTTTTGAACGAAGCATAATCCTGAGCAAATAAACATCTCCTATGGCGCAACATATATGTAATGGGGTGATAATACTCTTAGGATGAGAAGGATTCGCACCTCTCAGTATCAATTCAACTACTGATTTCCTACAATTGTACATTATGGAATAAAAAAGTGGTGTTTGACCATGGAAATCAATAATATCTACATATGAATATTTCTCAGTTTTTATGAATGAAAAATCATTTTTTTCTGCAGCAATATGAAGTGGAGACTGAGAAATACATATATCAGAAGTCCTCCAAGAATTTCCGAGAGAAGCAGCATATTTAATAGCTTTTCGAAACAATGGATTATGAACTTCTTTGCTAATGCTGGATATATATTCTAATCCGCTCCTCCATATAAGCTCATATGCTATTTCTTGAGAATTAATATCATAATAAAGTGCTTCTTTCAAACTATTATGATCAATATCTATTAGATATATTAAAATCTCTTTCGAGTTCTCTTGAATAGACTCAGAAATGGCATGTGATATACAACCCTTGAACTCGTCTGGACACAGTTCATATAATACCTTCATAGTTTTAATAGATCTGTGGACGATTTGAAGATCAATGATTCTAGACACATTCATTTTTATCCAAGAATCGGAAAACCTGAAAAGAGATCTAAAGAGAAGGGGCAAATCTTTAACGATAATATTATGTACCGGCGTTGATCCTTCGTTATTTTCGTTCAAAAATGAGGCTCCATGAGAGAGTAACAAAGAAAAGAATGTAGAATCAGATGAAAGGTGGAGTGGAGTATTTCCAAAGTTATCAATATGGTTTAAATTGAAAAAAGATTCCAATAAAACCTCAGCTTGAGATGGACATGGCCGTAAAGCATAAAAATGCAATAATGTCTGGTTATTATATGTAGAAATAGAATCTAAAGATATCATATCTCCCATTAGAGCTTTTAATCTCGTCTTGCATTCAGCTTGGTCAGCAAGACAAAAAATTTCGGCAAATTGGTTAAATAGCGTCAACTTTCAAAAAGAGATATGAATTAAAATCACGATTTACATACCATTTAAAGATCAAAAAACAAGACAAGCGAGTAAAAAGGCAAAAAATTCTGATGAACATGAGCATATTGTTATAATTTATGCATTCCCATATCAATGGTAATTTCGTTTCATTTTTTCGATTTCTGATTGGAAACGAGTTAAACTTTCTTGTTGTCGCTTCAGACTTTCTTTGTCACCGCATATACACTGTTCAAGCAGAGAAATCGACAGTTCAAGTTGATCAAGGGATTTATCACACCATTCAAGATTATTTCTATCAGTTTTTTCTTTCTGATCTATACTTTCTTCATTTCCAGATATATCGACATCATGATGACTTTTTTCTCCTAAATTCCCTATTCTATCATCAATATCATTTAAAATTTCTCGAATACGCGCATTGTCTGACATTTACCACACGAAAACCAAAGTAAAAATGAAACGCCGATTATTTATGCATATTGTGCAGCTCTTTTCCTAATCTCCTTAAGCTTAGAGGAAAGAAGCTCATATAAACGAACTGAATCAGGACACTTCTCTGACATTTTTGCTATTATTCCAGATGAAACAACCCATTTATCCTTTTGGTGAGCCAATCCTCCAAGAACTTCTGATGGGTTAGTCACTGCGACAACATTATTCTTATGCACAATACCCCAGTTAGAATTATATACACATATAAGCCAGCCATCTTTATCTTCTGCCACTGCTTGAATAACTGATCCAGCTTCAGCATGCAAAACAAATGGGAATGAAGGATCTTGTGAGATCTTTAACCTATAGACTTGTGAATTGCCATTAGACCCATAAAACATAAGTGGATTATCAGAAAACAATGTGTCAAAATGCTGGAACAAAAGACAGCAAATTGTTTGCTGAACACTTGATTCACCATAAGCTCCATTTGTAGAATCATCATCCGCCCTAATAAGTGATGGGCCAATACAAACTGCTAATGCTCTTTCGTTCATGAGAGTCTTTTCACCATGTGTTAAAAGCTTTCTCAGGTGAGCAAACAAAAAGTAAACCAAAGCATAATTTGAGATAGGAAGAGATCTCAATATTTGAGCAAGGGCCTCAGGCTGCTTTTGCTCAGGTAATGATCCAATAGATTTCAGGAAACTAAAGTTATTCTTAAGAAGGAGTGGATCAGGAAGGTCTCTCATATATAACTTTATCAAACCAGTGGTAGCATGCGCATCTGTGAACTCTACTGGCTGGTTATTATTGATTTTATTAACCAAATTCTCAATTTGAACAGATGATCCGTTCAGTCTATAAATACCTTCAATATCCATTGCATATGTTTCCAAATACTGAATAGCTTTAGGGAAAAAGTAAGGAATTGGCAAATACTGACCAATACTAGCAGGATTAACTTTCAATGCATTCATCAGCGGTTTTCCAAAAACTGTTATAAGGGAGGATCTAAAAAGACTGTCTTGCCATTGAATTCTCTCTTCTTCTGTCTGTGTTCTGAATAAATACTCAGATCTCGAAGCACCCGACGATATTGGCAATTTCAACATGAAATAATATCCAGGACCATCGTTAGGCGGCTCAAAGGTAATATTTATATCAATAAGGGGAATAGTCCCAAGCTGCTCTTTCATATCCTTCTCCTTGTAATAAAACAGCGCATTCTCATAAATAACAAAAAATCGCTTCTTCCAGGAATGAACATTACCCCCTACCTTCTCAAACCACCCAGAAAAAACAATCTTACTGCGATCAATAACACTCGGTGTCGACATTTACAAAATATTATCTGCGGTTTATCACAATCAAACACTACCAATTGAAAAAAGGCCATAAAAAGTGAGTACATAAACTTCACAAATAACACACTTTACAAGATAAAAAAATTTTACAAATTAATCGTCATTTTCAATAAAGTTATCCATGTTAGGTGATGTGACCACCGATTTTTCAGATCCCTCTATCGGAGTCTCGATTTTGATAAGAATATTCGTAACTGAAAACTGAATATTATCTGGTCAGAATTACTCAAATAAGCTCATTTCACTTTTATATGTCATCATCCTTTGATTGGACACAAGCTGAGAAGCACGATGTTATTATCATTGGCAGTGGTCCTGCTGGCAGTACAGCCGCTCTTTATATTGCCCGTGCAGGTTACAAGCCGATAGTTCTTCATGGCGAGACACCTGGCGGCCAACTTACTGGCACAACTGAGCTTGAGAATTTCCCTGGTTTCCACGGAACAGGCCCCGAGCTTGTTCAGAAAATCGAAGAGCAAGCCACGAATGCCGGTGCTGAGTATAGATATGATGTTGTCACCAAGGCTAACTTTTCTGTTAATCCAAAGCGCATTGAGACTGATACTGGCAAGCACTATCTTGCTAGATCAGTTATCATCGCCACTGGTGCCAATGCTCAGTACCTTGGTCTTCCAAATGAAAAGAGGCTGATGTCTCGCGGTGTTTCTGGCTGTGCTACATGCGATGGACCATTATATCGTGGAAAGGATGTTGTTGTTGTTGGTGGTGGTGATGCTGCTGCAGAAGAAGCTCTTTATCTTCACAAGATTTGCAAATCTGTTAAGCTTGTTCACAGGCGTGATCAACTTCGTGCCAGTCTCCCAATGCGTAAGAAAGTTGCTGATTCTGGCATCGAAATGCTTTGGAATTCCATCATTGAAGATGTTATTGGAGAGGATACTGTTACAGGTGTAATGGTTAAGAATGTCCAAACAGGCGAGAAGAAATTGATACCTTGCGATGGTTTGTTCGTTGCTATTGGACATAAACCAGCCACAGAGCCATTCAGGGAATTCCTTGATTGCGATCCACAAGGCTATTTCGTTACAAATGGAACACCTGCCACAAAGGTTCCCGGCGTTTTCGTTGCTGGCGACTGTGCTGATAGAGTTTATCGCCAAGCTATCACATCTGCTGGAACTGGATGCCAAGCAGCTCTCTTAGTTGAAAGATATCTTACTGAGTAAAACTAACATTTATTCATAAAAGGTCTTTTTTTCTCCGCCTTTTGTTTTAAGATATTGGCATATCTCTAAATGGCCCAGTATTTCCGCAAATAACAAAGGAGTAAAAACTTCCCTCGAAATACAATTCACATTAGCATTATGATCGACTAAATACATTACCGTATTCAAATTGTTTGCCATACATGCAAAATGAAGAGGGGTTGCCCCATTCATATTGAAACCATTGATTGATCCTAATGTGTATAATGAATTGATATCCACTCCATTTTCGATGAGATATCTTAGACTAATAATGTCTCCTTTCATTGCAGCAATGTGAATATTGGATTCTAGAGTTTCCGGTTTCTTTTTAAGTTCTTTTAAAAGATTGTTTCTTTCTTCAGTTAGACTAATATTTTCTTTTTTTGCTACTTCAAGTTGCTGTTCGATACCATTATACTTCTCTTGAAGAATTTTCCTTTTTTCTTCGATAGATTCACATAATATTCTATTTTCATTTAGCTTTTTTGCAACATTATCAATTTGTAGTTTTGAAAAAGCCCTCTCTTTTGATATTTGAGATTCAAATTTGGATTTGGAATCCAATAATTCATATTTGTGTTTTTCATTCAATTCAGAAATTTCTTTTTTTTGGTTAATGATAATTTCATTATTCTTGTTTTTCATTTCATGGATTTGTTTTTCATATCTTGATATCTTTTTTTCGTTAACCTTTTCCTGTGACTCAAATCTAGTGGCAAAATCAAATTGATATTTTTCTTTTTGGGTTTCGTACCGATATATTGTATCTTCCATTTTCTTTTGCAAACTTATTAATTTCTCTTCATATTCTTTGGTATTCGCTGCCATTTTATTCTTGAGATCAATGACCATTTGTTGCTCGGATATAATCTGATCTTTGAGTTGATTCTTATCATTTTCGAGAACACTAATATTTGCTTCAAAAACATCTTTTTGGTTTTTGATTTTTAAAATTTCTTGTTCTTTTGATGCAATACTCTGAATATATTGATCAATTAAGAGAGAATTATTATTAGAATTCTCATTAGTTATTTTTTCAATTGTACATTCCAATGCTAGTTTATTCTTTTGCAAGAATGATTGAATATTTAAATACACTGAGGAATTGCACTTATCTATCAGAAGTAAAACTATTTCATCATATTGCTTTTCACTAAAACTAAAACACAATGAATGCATAAAAGAATGAGCTAATATTCCACTATAGTTGATAATACTCTTTACAAAAGTAAACATCTTCTCTTGATCTTGAACTTGTTGGGATAATTGAAAAACTCTTATCAGTGTTGGTATTGGCAATGTTACAAACTGAGGATAGTCCATAAACATTGTTAAATGCGAACAAATAATTTGTTCATAATCTTCAAAATCAGTTTCGCAACTATTTTGGGACGGTAAAAGTTTAGAAAGTACCATTTCGAACTGGTTTTGTTTCCACAGTACTTCAAAAGACCCACATTTCATATATCTGCATATCTCTTTAACTTGATCAACATGTTCTAATGGAGGTGAATCCAAACAATTACTCATTATTTCAAGGAAACATTTGATAGAATCAATATTAAAACAATCAGGCAATTCAAAGATCGAATGGGGAAACAGCTCATGAAACTCTCGATAGGTCTCAGACAAATGAAGAAGCAAACCATGATTAACTCTAATATATTCATTCCTGCACATAATAGTTCCATTTTTTTCCTTGACAATAACTTTATTCCGAAAATACTGCATAATCAGGAGATTAAATTCCCAATCTCTCAACAAGTTATAAATAGACAAAGAATGACTCTCATCAAATTTTGTATCCATAAAAGATAAAAAATGTACAAAATTGGTAAACTGTTCTTCTGAATATTGATCATTAATAACAATTGTATCCAAATCCCGAAATTCTCTCCAATATCGATTAGAATTCGATATTACTTGCTTAGAAATCACATATTTAATTGAATTATGAATTACAATTACACAGGGGCCTTCATAGGCTTGAAGATTCATTCAAGTTGTTGGCGAAAAAACAGTTTAATTTTTATGGAAAACATTAGGAAATTCTCAGAGGCAATTTATGGTGATGAACCTGTTTTTGAAAGAATTGATATAGCCGATGCTGATTATTGGGCGTTTACCATCAGTCAATTCCCATCTTTACGTCCATTTTTATTGGACAAGCTTGTTTCTCTTTGTGCAGAATATGCTGAGAATCCCCAATTTAAGCAAATGCTAATGAAGTATTCTTCCACAATGTGCCCTGTTTTGCTTTTCAGACTATACAAAAAGGGGATTTATTCGTTCTTTGACGTTGAACAGGTTCTCGACAATAAGGAGTGTTTCTTATTGTGTTATTATTTTAAGAAAGAAATCAAAGATTTTGATACTATGATTCTTTCATTCACAAAGCCCTCTAATTATAATCCGAAAGATTTTGAAAGTCATGAAGGTATTGATCAAATGATTGAATTCGGATTTGTTCCATCAACAGTTGAGTATTGTTTGAAATATGATGATATCTTTGAGTTCAAAAAACATTTAGATGGCCCGAATAATTATTTAGAAAGCAAAACTCACTGGAGTTTGTTTGAATGGGGAAAAAAGCCACCAAACTTAGATTATTTGACATTCTCGGGTGTATATGGTTCAATTAAGTGTTTCAAACATTTATTATTAAATGGGTATTGTATTACTGATATGGTACGATCAGCTGTCGTTTGTAGTGGGAATTCGGAATTGTTTTATATTTGCAATGATGGAATTGTTGATTATTCCAACCATTTGTGTTTTGCATCACAATATTTTCGCTTATCATTTATTAATTTTTTTATTGACAAAGGGACACATATTGATTCCAGGTCCTATAATGGGTATACTCCAATACATATTGCATCAATGTTTGGTCATGTGAGTCTGGTTGAATTTCTTTATGATCATGGTGCTAATCTTAATTCCACAGATGATTACATGTGCACTCCTCTCCATCTAGCTATAATGTCGGGCCATTTTCTTAATATTGAGTTCCTTGTCAAACATGGCGTTGATTTGAATTCTGGTGATCAAATGAGATACACACCATTAATTTATGCAACCATATACAAATCTGTGGATGTTATCAAGTTATTGGTCGAAAATGGCGCCAATATAGATTTATCTGATGAAATTAAAATGACTTCGCTTCATTATGCTGCACAAAAAGGATCTCTTAGTGCTGTTGAGTTCTTGGTCAACAGAGGGGCGGATCTAACAAAATGTTCTGAGTGTATACCCCCAGGGACTCCACTTCATGGTGCAACATATGAAGGCCATTTAGCCGTGGTGGAGTTTTTAATCAATCATGGAGCCAATATTAATGAAAAAGATGCAGATAATTCAACACCATTGCACTATGCAGCATCCAAAGGGCAAATAATATTGTTGAATACCTGATAAAAAATGGTGCAGAACTCAATTATGAAAATATTTTTATTCGTCAAATTGTATTGATGAAACACCCCTTCAGATTGCTTTGAAGAATGATAATATTGATATCCCAATTGTTGCTTAAGTCAGGGGCGAAGTAATAGTTAAAAGTGACAATTTGAATCATGACTTTTTCCTCCCCAGATCCGGAGCAAATTGCTCAACAAATCATTCAATCTCTTCAAAACGGGGAAGAAAGCGAATGGGATAATATGCGTGTGGAAATTGCAGGAGTTTTACTTGCAAATAACGATTATAAAAAAACTCAACAAATGGTTGAAAGGCTTCTTTCTTCTCAACAGCTGAAATCAAAAATCAATGAACCTACAATGTCTGAAGAAGATATCGCCAAGCTCATAGAGTCAAACGGAGGAATAAATTATTACAAAAATGCTCTACACCAGCTTTTGGATAAGGAAAAGGATTACGGAAAGGGATTCAAGAGCAAAATTAATGAGATTATTAACAAAGAGCTTGAAAAAACGGGACAAGTTATTGTTTAGTTTATTCATTTTTCATGGCGGAAAACAACGAAGCGAATTTGTCTGTCAGTGATGGCGATTCAATCGGTATTGAGGATGAAAAGAAAGTTGAAGCTAATATTATGGTTAATGATCAAAAGGAAGTTATGTTAAAAGCCAGCGGATCAGAAGGAGATGAACATGATTCGATTGATGCCACACCACAAAATAAGTTTCCCATAAACTCAGCAAAGGATCCTGATATTTTACTCGTTCAAGACAAATCAACTACGCACGAATCGCAGTCGAAGTGCTGTTTACTGCTTTAAAAATTCTAATTGGTAATTCGTTTATAAATTGGGGAAATTTTACCAAATGAGCTCCGAAGATCCTTTTGGCCGCTCAGAAGTCACTAAAAAATTCCGGGAATTGCTTAGAAAAGCAATGGAAATACAAAAATCACACCAGGCGATTGAAGAAAACTCGGTGTCTTTGATGAAGGGGTTTTCAGCTGAGAAGCAAAAAGCACTATCCAGTTTATATGATAATTCCAACAATAATATTGCAACAGAACAAAAGAGATTACTCGAATTATTCCAATATGTTGACGATTTGATTATTGAACGACAAAATGCAGCACCTTCATTAGAAGTTCCAGCAGTTTCGCAGCTGAAAGAAGCTTTTTTGGATTTTGTTTCATCCCCCCTTCCACTCAAGCAATCTCCGTACGCTCCTTTATGCGGATCTTTGCCTTTTCCGCCTGATCGAATTATTCCACCAAAATCATTTGTGTGCGCTCCACATAATGATATGTTTATACTTGCATATGTTATTGGGTTTGATCCAGAAACTCTGTCTTACCATGTATGTGATGTTGACCCAGAAGACGGAATCAGCAAATCTCTAACTGTCAAAGCAGCAGATATCACCCCAATGCCTACATCAGCACCATCAAGGAGGACCAAATCAACCAATTTCCCGCTTAGATCACGTGTGTTTTCGTTGTGGCCAGATGACGCTGGAGGGTGGACATCTGTTTTTTACCCTGCAACAGTTGCTTCCATTCCAACAACATCTCCCGGTTGGTATAGACTGAAATTCGACGGAGAACCAACAGTGTTTGGAGATGTGCCTGAGAAATTCGTGATCAAACCTCAGAGCCTTTTGGACTAGAACGTTATTGAAATTGGCCTTTTTACCCTCAGTTTTTACATGAATCAGATGAATAGCAATAATCAGCTACAGAGGCTTTCTCTTGACAAATCTTTCTTTTGGACTGGTACAATGGAGCTAAATGACAATGGGGGTCATGTATTCTTTGATGTTCGCATTAAGAAGAACGTTCCAAACCAGCCAATTATGATTGGGCTTTACACAAATGACATTCCTCCATTTCCTCTAACTTCAACAGACACCATTGTAATAAAGTTTATTCTCGAATTTGTTCAGAACCAAGCTTGTAATAGATACGTTATTGGGACAGGGACTGTAACGGGGCCCGAGCTCGAGAAAATCCTCGAAAAGGAACCACCAGGTTCCACCAGCATCATAATAATCAATGAATCAGGCGAATTTCAGTTTCAACTATTAGAGAAGGTGTGGGCAATCAAACAGGTGCTTGTCTATACGCCAATGGCAACACTGAAGCAGCACGTAAAGGACTTATGATTGTTATTTATTATGGGTTGTAATTATTTTACGGGTTTAGTACCCACAAGGATTTTTTCTGTTTCTAGTCAGTGTTTGATATTAAATAAATGTGTATTATGTCTCTTGACTAGTTCAATTTCCAATGGTGGTGCAATTTTTGTTTCTGACGTTACCAAATCTGTTTCGATCATAGATTCTTCATTCGTGAATTGTAGTGCCCCTGGAAATTATGGTGGAGCTGCTTGCATTTTTAGTTTAAAATGCGAAATTACCAGAATCTGTGGAGTTTTTTGTTCAGCATCATCTTGCCAATTCATGCAACTTAGTAGTCTTGGCAGCAATATTTTGGATTTTAATAATAGCATTTATTATTTATGTCCTCCTGCACACACTTCTAATCACGTTTCTATCATGTTGGGTCAAGAATCATCATCAATTACTTTTAATAATAATAATTCAACAAAGAATTCTTTAGCTGGACATGCACCAGGTGTTCACATAAACCATCCAATATCAATTTCATCATCATATGTTACCATTTCCAATTGCAGTGGTCAATACATTATCATTCTTAATGGTGGAAATGGAGTTAATTCATTATCATATTACAATATCTTGCACAACACCCCCAGTTCAAGTTTGTTCTACTGTTACAAGACCTACACCATATCACATAGTTCTATTCTTTTCAACAGCAACAACAATGTTCATTATCCATCCACTGGTTCTCTTCCTTTCCTAAGCTGTAACACCAATCCCTTAGTATCAGCCACCTTTCTTCAACATGAATATCCAAATGGTTGCCCCCTTACCTATGGACAAGAAACAATGAAACAATATTTGAAGATCAGTGGCATCCACCTATATTGCTTTAGCCTCTTTTTATTGTTACTACCATAACCAAAACACACTTCTTTATAAACTCATGTGATTGAATTTTTATGTTATTTTTTTTATTGGATGAATTGTGATTCATATAAGGGCAATGTTGCAATAAGAGTCATTTCTGTTTCTAATTCATGTCTAAGTATTAACAGTTGTATATTTCGAATGCTCGTTAGTTCTTCATCGAATGGAGGTGCAATTTTAGTTTCAGATTCAAGCAAAACTGTATCGATTTTTGAAACATCATTTTCTAATTGTTCTTCTCCTGGATATAACGGAGGAGCTGCTTTTGTTTCTACTTTAAGTTACCAAGTTACTAGAAGTTGTGGTGCCTATTGCTCTGCTTTGTCAAAGCAATTCATGTCTTTGATTGCCCAAGAGAATATTATAACTGCGTTTAATTATAGTATTTATTATTTATGCCCTCCTCACCATACATCTGATCACCATACTATTGCATTGGGTCAGTCATCAGTTTTGTTTTATAATAACAATTCCACAAAAAATTCTTTAGCAGGACATTCACCAGGTGTTCATTTTAACCATCCAACATCTCTTTCATCATCATATGTTACCATTTCCAATTGCAGTGGTCAATACATTATCATTCTTAATGGTGGAGATGGAGTTAATTCATTATCATATTACAATATCTTGCACAACACCCCCAGTTCAAGTTTGTTCTACTGTTACAAGACCTACACCATATCACATAGTTCTATTCTTTTCAACAGCAACAACAATGTTCATTATCCATCCACTGGTTCTCTTCCTTTCCTAAGCTGTAACACCAATCCCTTAGTATCAGCCACCTTTCTTCAACATGAATATCCAAATGGTTGCTCCCTTACCTATGGGCAAGAAACAGTGAAACAATATATTAAGTTCAGTAGCATCCACCTATATTGCCTCTTTTTATTGTTACTTTGAATGCTGTAATGACGTTTAAATATTTTTCGATATTTATTTGAAATTTTATGTAAAAGTACATCACAAAAATGGTGTGTGATTCATATACTGGAACAGTTGTTAATAGAGTCGCTGCTGTTTCTAATTCATGTCTAAGTATTAACAGTTGCATATTTCGGATGCTCGTTAGTTCTTCATCGAATGGAGGTGCAGTTTTAGTTTCAGATTCAAGCAAAACTGTATCGATTTTTGAAACATCATTTTCTAATTGTTCTTCTCCTGGATATCATGGAGGGGCAGCATATTTAAAAGTTTCAGCATGCTCTATTAATCGTTGTTGCGGTGCTTTATGCTCAGCATCATTATTACACTTTATGTATCAGAACTGTTTATCCAGCAGCTTTTCTGATTTTAACCAGAGTACATACTATTTTTGTCCTCGTCAACATGTTCAAAGTGCTCACTCATTTATGATTCATTTAGCTAATCAAAGGGTTTTTCATGATAATGCTTCGTGCAATAGTCTCTCTGGGCATTCTCCTGGTATTCATATTGATGGACCAAGCTCTATTTGCTCATCATATGTTACCATTTCCAATTGCAGTGGTGAGTACATTATCATTCTTAATGGCGGAGATGGAGTTAATTCATTATCATATTACAATATCTTGCACAACACCCCCAGTTCAAGTTTGTTCTATTGTTACAAAAGCTATACCATATCACATAGTTCTATTCTTTTTAACAGCAACAACAATGTTCATTATCCATCCACTGGTTCTCTTACTTTCCTAAGCTGTAACACCAATCCCTTAGTATCAGCCACCTTTCTTCAACATGAATATCCAAATGGTTGCATTTTAGAAGCATTTCCAACACCGGGAAAACTGATCTATAGTCCATTAGTTTTTCTATTTTCTCAATTTTGCTACTAAAATAGTTTTTGCCGAATTTATTAACATTAAATTAAGTTTTTTGTTATCCAATCGTCATCATTGTCTTCACTAATTATGTCCTGGTAGATAATGCTAGATTTTGTGGATTTTGTCACCGTTCTGCTGTCATGATCAGATAAATCAGATTCTTCTTCAGAAAATGACATTTCATGATCTCTATTAAGATAAACAAAAAGTGTTAACAAAACAAACAATACTAAACCTCCTATTGATGTAATAGCAATGGCATTTGATCCTTCTAAAATTTTATCAGATTCATGGAATGAAAGAGAAACATCAATCATGAAGTATGACATTTGGGGGATTCTTGTCATATCTTTGATATATGTCAAGGAAAAGCAAAATATGATGTATTCTGATTCTGTGAACTTTGATATAACTACAGTTTGATTATTATGAAGAGAAACTTCTGTTATCAATGAAACTGTTCTAGATTCAGAATATATCGAAACATTTTTTTCCACAAATATAATAGTCTCAATCATTGTCATTGAACTTATTATTGATTGGGTAATAAAATTGTTTTGAGTTTTTGATGGATGTAGTGTTGGAATTAAGGTATCTCTTGGGGTATTTTCTAAAGTAACACTATAAGTTGGTTCACAAGTATTAATAAGGGTGTCTATCAATGTTTGATGGGGAGATTGGATCACTGTTTCTTCAAAAGTGAGAAAAGGAGTATAAAAGAGTGATGGTCCATAAGTCGGAACTAATGTTTGAGAAAAAGTATCATGTAAAGTTGGCCCATTTGTTTCTGATAGTGTATCAAATGGAGTATAAATCTGAGTCTCCATATGACTCATTTCAGGGCTTGGATAGGGGGTGAGAAGCGGAGTTGGATCAGCTGTAGGATGTACTGTTTCCATTATGGATGGCAATGGAGTATTCCCTAAAGTCATTATTTTTGTCATTTCAAGAGTTGGATTTGGAGTGTCAAATGGAGTCTCAATCAAAGTTGGTTGAAAAGTATCAACTGGGGTGTCATATGGTGTTTCAATTAAAGTTGGTTGAAAAGTATCAACTGGGGTGTCATATGGTGTCTCAATCAAAGTTGGTTGAAAAGTATCAATAGGGGTGTCATATGGTGTTTCAATCAAAGTTGGTTGAAAAGTATCAACTGGGGTGTCATATGGTGTCTCAATCAAAGTTGGTTGAAAAGTATCAATAGGGGTGTCATATGGTGTTTCAATCAAAGTTGGTTGAAAAGTATCAACTGGGGTGTCATATGGTGTTTCAATTACAGTTGGTTGAAAAGTATCAACTGGGGTGTCATATGGTGTTTCAATCAAAGTTGGTTGAAGAGTATCAACTGGTGTGTCTTTTGGTGTTTCAATTAAAGTTGGTTGAAGAGTATCAACTGGTGTGTCTTTTGGTGTTTCAATTAAAGTTGGTTGATATGTTATAATTGGGGTAAATGGCAAAGTTGGCTTGAAAGTTTCTTTAAATGTTGGCCAAAAAGTGCGATATGGAGTTTCCTTGAAAGTAGGTGAGAATGTTGCTTGTATTGTTTTTGATACTGTCGGAACATGAGTTTTAATAGGAGTAAAAGATAGAGTTTCAAAAGGTGTTGGGTTAAATGTTTTGAATGGGGTCATTGCAGGAGTAGCTTCCAAATATATCAATTTACTCACATCATAGAACAATATTACAATACCATCAGCACCATTCCCTCCTTTAGTAGATAGAGATTTTTCTGGCAGCCCTGCCCCTCCTCCACCTGCTCCTGAAAATTCCAAAGCATCACATCCATCACCTCCAAAGCTTCCTCCCCAGCCTCCTCCATAAACCCCAGAACCTATTACATCTCCTCCTCTTCCTTTTCCTCCACCGCCACCTCCTCCAATATATTGTTTCTTTCCAAATAGGTTAATTATCTTACCATTAGCACCAGATCCAGGCGAAACTATATATTTTTTATAGTCAATTGAAGCATTATAGCCACTATATGTTGCTGATCCTCCTCCCCCTCCCCCACATTGACCGACGCTTACCATATCTGGAGAAAACGCCCCTGTTCCATTTCCTCCTCTTGTTCCTGCACTTCCTTGGCTGCCATATACAATTCCATTTACTTTACATCCACCACCACCACCCGATACACCACCCATTCCAGAGCTTCCAAATGAACCACCACCACCACCACCCAAAGATATCACGTTATAAAAATTAGAATTCCCTCCATTTTGTCCGTCCTTCAAAGAACCTCCTTGTCCGCCACTGCCAACAACAACGTTATATGATCCTCCTACCATTCTGATGCTTCCAGTAAGGACTTCTCCCCCGCCACCACCTCCACCACCAGAACCGCCTCCACCACCACCACCTCCAACAACAACATAATTAATTTCCGCAATAACATGAGATGGAATTTGAAAAACCCCACTTTCTTTAAATTCATGCATATAGGATGTTGTTTTGTTGGTAAAAATGCCTCCTGTTGGAATATCTCTATAGTCTCTATCGATGACAATCATTTCAATAACACAACACAATACAAACATGTTGTTTTTACATTGGCAGTTATTTTATAAAAAATTGTAAAAAAAACGCGAAATATTGATAATTTTACAAAAACATTGACTCTCTCAAAAGTTTTTTTCATTTGAATGGTTTTATTGAATAATTCCATTGCTGAATACAAGCAACTGATTAAATAATTTAGAGAACCTGACGATTCCAGTTTGATCAGGATTTATAATATTTTCTGCATGGCAATAAAAAGATGAATAATGCTTCAGAGTAAACAAAGTTGTGGTATTTGGATATGAATTTTGAGAACCACTAACAGAACCACTGGTAAGGGTGAATTGGTGATTTATAAAATTATTGGTACATGTTAAATGACCAGAATGAACATAGAGGAGAGTATTTCGATTATTCATCATTATGCATGAATCAATGGAAACAGTTGATGTACTATGAAGTAAAATGACTCCATATGATGATGGGCTATTATTATGAATAATATTGTTCATTCTTGCATTAGAATTTGTTATGACATGAAACTCTATGCAGATAGATGAAGTGGCAATATTATTTGAAGCTGTACAGTATGATAATGTAGAGTTTGTTGATGAACTCAATAAAAAACCTGTTCCCCATTCGTTATTATTGATTGAGCTATTTGATCCATACACGGTTTGCAGTCCATTCACCTGTTCCAGCGGATACATTTTTCGAAACGAATTTGATAATGACAAATATTGGACACTGTTATCATTTGAACAGCTTATATATGCAAATTGTCCTACATAGCTTGAACTACATTTATTTGCACAAATAAAACTCAAATATGACGATTTGGAGAGAAAGTAGATTGCTCCTCCAAAAATATTAGAAGAAGAATCAACAGCACAATTATAAAATGAACAAGAACTAATTTCAATCACAATACCTGAGACGCTAACACAAATTACACCGCCATTTCCCCCGAAACTTTGAAGCCTTGAAAAAAGGCATCCTAAAACGGAAAACGATTCGGTATTTAAATAAGATCTCCCTTGACTAATATTTTCATTTAAGCATGATAACGAATTGGAAAATGATAAAAAAACCAATAACATAAAAAAGTTTAAAATATAGTGACCAATTTTATGATGTAATTTCAATATTATGATGTAATCCAAAAAAATTATTTTTTTAAAATTTTTTTTATTATTCATCAATTATCTCCAAATCCTCTTCAAATTCAGATTCTTCTTCAATGAAAACATATTCATCATCATCATCCAATAAGTTTGAAAAACAATATGGGCATAATCCCCTCAGAGATTCTTGGTAACAGTGTAAGTTAAGAAACCCAAAACATGGTCTTTTTCTGGTCTTTGGCTGAGAATTATTTTCTTTTGTCATGACATTATTAACTTCGTAATTATGAGAAAATCTTTCTAGGGATGGACTTGGATCAATTTCAATGATTGATATTGTATCCTGA
>Ga0209639_1000471_pt1 | contig 56706 bp, 30 predicted proteins | sample EPASupsiteHSE605_FD_187268 | JGI IMG/M metagenome (GOLD analysis project Ga0209639, IMG submission 187268) | Bioremediated contaminated groundwater from EPA Superfund site, New Mexico - Sample HSE6-05 (SPAdes) (version 2) | ecosystem: Environmental > Aquatic > Deep subsurface > Groundwater >... | reverse complement strand
ATGAATAGTAATTCTACCATCATAATAGTTTTTAAAATCTTTTGCTCTCACAGCACTCTCCCCATCTGTTCTTATTGATTTAATAATAACACCATTATTCAACAACCAATCAATATAATATTTAAAACTATCAGTATCTTTATTAGCCATACTAAATACAAACACATATTTATTATTCAAACCAATAAGAAATAAAATGTAATGCTCTGATAAGTCCATCAAATCCATTTCATAACAATAAGGTTCATTACTGAAAACTGGTTTAGTTATACCCTTCTTATACTTCTTCAAATTAATATCTGATATCACTTCTCTAACTTTCCCTTGTTTTTTCTTACTCCTGAAAGGATAGTTTAATGTATTACTCACAGGTTCCAAACCTACAAATCTTTTTTGAATCTCTAATTGTTTTCTATAAGATGTTAACCTATCTAAAAGATGTTTAGCATAAGTAGCTAATTTACCTTTATAATATACTCTACTACTTGGATTAGGTCTAAATTCAAATCCATCAATATTATTCTCACCTTTCAATAATTCCTTTAACTCTTCTAAATTAGCTAAATAATAGCTTTCAATATTTTTCATTTGCTCATAATCATTATCTAAATATACTTCAACAGTTACCTGATCCTTCTTTTTATCATAAACATCTTTATACAATCCATAAATACCATATAATAAATTTTTATCAAATATCTTTTCAGAATACTTTAAAGCAAATTGTCTATAAAAATCTAAATGTCCTAAAGCATTTTTTCTTGGTCTATATGTTTCATTAGCTATTGATAAAACTATTTCATCAAATCCTTCTTCAATTGCAAATTGTTTATCTCTCTCTGCAACTATTGCAGGTGGTATAACACCACTATAAATATCATAATTATCATATTCATATCGATATGATGTGAAATGATCATCATCAGGAATATAATTATTAACTTTTTCATCCAACAAATCAAAAATTATTTGTTTATCTTGAATTTGTGGTTCATTCCTCTCTAGTTGATTTTTAACAATGTCTTTAATTGCATTTCTTATAATAGTATTATTTTTCCAATGATTAGGTAATTCTTTCTGCAATCTTTTCAAAACATCACCACTAACCATAACATAATTTTTCATTTTATCTAATAATGGTTTATTATTCTCACCTATTAATTCTTTACTTGGTATCTTCTTCAATATATCCAAAGCTTCTTTAAATGATTTTTCTTTATCTAATTGATAAACTGTCTCATCCTTAATTTCCACTTTCTTTCTCATCTTATTAAACAATTTCACATATTTATCATAATACCCTTCTTTCTCTTCATCTCGAATTGGAAACATAAAACCTGTAAAAAAGTTCTCAAATGGTTTAAAGTCATCATAGTCAACACTGAATGTAATATATTCATTTAATGTATACTCTTTCCAACTCTCAAATCGTCTTAAATAATTATCATAAATCTTTTTAATATCTCTACTATCTAAACCTTTTCCCAACCTATTCATTTCATCAAAAGTAATGAACACACTATTACCAAATGCTTCATTTATCTTCTTATCAAGATTTTTATAAATCAATTCTTCGTTATTCATTTCATATTCATTAAAAACCTTATTACTCAAATCCCCTGATATCAAAATAATAAAGCTCTGGACCACATAATGGTGAAAAATAATCTGGTCAAAAAATTATTGCCGAAAATTGTTAAAATGAACAAAGTGACAAAATGACTAATAAAAAACAATCAAAAATATATATCAAAAATTTTATTCCAAAAAGCCTAGATAAAAAAACAAAATGACTAATAAAAAACAAAACCCCCCAGCTTCGGTATTACTAAATAATCTTTTGGTGAAAAATTATGTGGTCAAAAATTATTGCCGAAAATGACTAATAAAAAACAATCAAAAATATATATCAAAAATTTTATTCCAAAAAGTCTAGATAAAAAAACAAATTAAATATGAATTTAGCAAAACCCCTGACCACGTCATACTATCACTACTGGAAGACCCAGTTTGCCAGAATTACCAGTTGATTGTCTTAACGCCCGCTTTGGTGAATTGATTGGAAAAATATCTTCTGAAAATAATTATTTCAGGATTGGATCAATTTTTGAGTTCATTTCAAAATCTTCTGGGTATTTTTATCTCGGGGCCAATGATAGGGTTGGATACAGGAATGATAACTATGGTTCATTAACAGTAACAGTAAATGTCAAAGAACCACAAACTCTCACACAATTCCATGGGAGAAGGGATATTTGGCTAATAAGCATATTATCATTCATTATTCTCTTCCAATAAAAGCTTTTATTGATTCAGCTGGATAATGTGGAAAAGTGGCAATCAGACACTAGAAAATGTTGGAGTTTTCGATGGAAACTGGACCATTTTCGGAAAGTATTAGGCAAAAACTAAACACTCCATTTAGCATTGTTGTTACTCCTGGAGAAAACCAAAAAATCGAATGTTTAGAGGCAAGTTTTGAGTCTCTTGTAAGATGTCGGCATTGTCAAGCATACATAAGTACTTTTTGCGAAAGAAATGAAAAGTCATGGAAATGTTCTATATGTGGGAATACAAACCAAGAAGCAGGACAAGTTATTTGTCCCCAACATAATCAATATCAGATTTCTCTTGAGGATAGGGTTGATATTCCAATTACAGCAATATATTTGTCAATGGATTATCATCAAAATGATTTAGATATAATTAAGCCATCTGTGATCCATTATTTAAGAGAGTCTCAGGGGCAGAATTTATTGTTTTTTATTGGCTGTAGTGAAGAGAAGTTTAGTATTTTATGTCCTCATGTTTCTTTATACACTTTAGAAGATGGACAAATCAAATACTCTCCTCCAGATAATATTAATCTTGATCAATTCAATGAAAAGCCATGTCCAATTGTTCAAGTTAATCCTGATCAACAAAAGAGTCTAGTTTCTTTCATTTTTAATTCTTCACAAACTAATTCTATCATTCATACTATTGGAAGACTATCCAAATCAAAAACAAGGATTCCTTTTGAACAGAATCTCAGTATTTGTCAATTTCTCCATGATTTTTTCCCATCTTCACCTGTTCATTTTGTGAGTATTATTCCTCTTTTGAGCCAGATTCCAGACTCTTTCAAACAACAATATAGTTCTTTATTGTGTTTTGATATTTTAACACCATACTATAGTGAGTTTGTTATTGAGGCATCAGAAGTTATCCCTGGTAGGGTAATGCTCTTTAATGATAAAAATTTATTGAGCGTTTTAAGGTATGTTTTCCTCGAAAAGCCAATTTATCAATGTTTTATGAGGGCTCGAGTATCAAATTGTGATTCATCATGGAAAACAATTCCATATCCCTTTTCTCTCGATGAAAGAGGGATTTTATTTTCACCAGTATTAGTCAATTCAAAGCAGCCATTTGTTCTCGATCTCCATCCTAAGGGGGTATCTACAGAGTTATTCGTTCAGGTGACCGCAAAAATGATTAAATATGATCATCAAAAAGGAGTTTTTAATCCAATTCTGATTGTTTTCAATCAAAAAATTAGTGTATCATCAACAATAACAGAGATTGTTGAGAGTATCAATCCAAAAGTGCTCTTTTGGTTATGGTTTACTAGAACTTTAGATAAATCTCCAAGAGATGTAATGGCTGGTCTTTTCAGAGTATCATCTTCTTTGGTATCTGTTTTAAATAGAGACAACAAGTTATATGAATCTCTTATACGTTGCTGTTGTTGCATGAAATTCTATGCTTTTAACTCAGATAATGATATCAATAGGTTTATTGGTCGAAGCTTGTTATGTTTTGTTTCTCCGCATCATCTTTCCGTTCTTCCTGAAAAAGATGAAGAATGTAATTGCTATATCACAATGTCTGGAATCTATTCTGATTCACCAAATGAAAAAACATTCAAAAAAGCAGAAGAAATAGGTTTTTTCAATGGTGTTTTCTCCCCTATTCCAGATTGGGTGAAAGTTAATGATCCGCAAAGTTTAGAATTTTTCGAATCCCTCTTGCCAGATTATGAAGAAGATGAATAAAACAAACATTATTTATTATTTTTGAATCGAAGTTTGCCTGTTGCAAGCTTCAAAGACCTATTCGGTTTGATGATTACTTTATTTGAATTATTCCTACGAGCAGAATGAATCTCAAAGTATTCTTCCTTTTCACTTCTTTGGTTTAATGCAATCCCTTTTTGTTGAATAATTTCTTCAAGATGCTGAATTTTCTCTTTTAATACCTTGTTTTCTCCCCTAATTTGGAAATTGTCTTGCAAAATCTGTTCAACTTTGGGATGAACAGTTTTAATCAATTCAAGATCTTTCATTCTAATGGCATTTTGCATTGATAATTTCCTTGCACTACGATAAACATACTCTTTATTCTTAATTGGCTCCCTCACAGAATGAATCATTTCAGGATCAAGCAAAGATTGATCTTCAATAAGATGATATAATTCTTCTTGTGATTCTTCTAAATTTCTTACAAGATAAGAAACATTTGGATCTGTTTGCATAACAATGGTATCTATTTGCTCTTGAAACATCTCAATTCTTCTCTTTGTCATTTCTTTCCATTGCGATAGTTGTTCGCTTGATTTTTTAGATGAATCTATTGTAATCTTAATATTTTCAAGAGACATTTCGAGAGAAACAAGTTTATTTGATCCTGATATCAAATCTTTTTCCAAATCCCAAATCGATTCTTTATAATTTCGATGATTTTGCCATAAAACAGAACTTAAAACCTTTTTCTCCTCAGTTTCAATCTTTATCTTTCTACTATATTCCCTTTGGGCTGCAATTATACTTAGAGTTCTAATAATCCTCATTTTTATGATTTTTTCTTTCATATTGGATAATTCATATTGTTCAACATTTAACAAACTCTTCACGTTTTCATCATGATTATTTTTTGATCCTTTAAAACCAGAAAAATGTTCAATTTTTGGAATGTACTGAGATATTGATTTTGAACTCATTATAGCTTTCTTTCCCTTTATTTTATCAAGTTTTTGATTTCCTTGTGTTTGGAATGGAGTAACAGGAAAATATTTATTAAGGGGTGTTGATTGATGAGGTGTGATTAAGTTTTCATCCATGAAATTGTTGGTTTTTGAATCAATGTTGACAGGTAAATCAAAAACAGATACACTTTTTGATTTGAAAAGCTGAGGAAATAACGTTCTTTGAAGATACCCTTTGGGTTTTAATTCAGAATCAAGTTCATTTGACGATTCAGTAACTCTGCTTATTGTCCGAAAAACTGTGTTATATAAAGATGAATGAACTTTCGAAAACAATTTTCTTTGTTTCTCAATCGAGTTAATTAAATCTCTTAATAGGGTATCATATTCTTTCCTCACAATGACTTCATAGACAGCGGTCATTCGAGACTGTTCCTTAAGCTTTTGCTTTTGAATCAAATTTAAACTATTCATTAATAAAATTTTTGAAAAGAATCGGTCAGCATAATCAACATTAAGCAAATCACCATCTCTTCTGGATAAATATTTATTCATATAAACAGATAGGATATCAGATGATTCTTGTTGCTTTAAATAGATAGAAATAACGTTTTCAAGATATGAAGGCCATGTTCTAAAAAGACACATTCTACTACTACCAATAAATGTTTCCAGTTTTATGGATAATGATTGAAAACCAGCAATAAGAGAATTTAATTGGATGATTCCATTTTGTGTTCTCGATTTATGAATCTCATCAATGATTCTTTGTAAAATTCGGGCAAATAAATATCGATACTCTTGATTAAATTGTCTATCTGATTCATTTGGAATCGGAGAAAAGGATTTTTGGAGGATAGAAATCCTTTTTCTCGACGAAAATTGTTCAGGTTTGAACAAAGAATTAACAATTGAAAAAACAGATGAGAAACTTTGTTGATATGAATCTAAATCTTGTTTAAAAATATTGCAAAAATATCTTAAGATTTCAGAATTGATATTCTCATCTAATGAATCTTCGAGTTTCTTTACATGGTTAAAACTAAAAGAACTTAAAACCGTTAGCATTGACATATCATTGGATGCTAGGAAACCAATGTTACTCAAAGCAACTCCCTCATTATTTTCATAAGTAAATCTATCAGTTGAGTATAATATTGGCATTATTGACAGATTATCATGATAACTTTTGCTCGCGTTTAAAAACAATATTTTCTTTATACAAGATCTGGAATAACTCAATAAATGAATTTTTGATTCCAAACAAATTATATTTCCATAAGTCTGTTGGAAAACTTTTTCGGCTCTTAGAATGACTTCTCCTATGGAATTACGAATTTCATCAGAAAACTCAGTAAACATATTAGGTATAGTAGATGAAACATATCTCTCAAGGGTAATACATTTATCATCTCTTAAAGGTTGATTTAAACCATCCAATGCAGATAAATAATACTGCCTATTCCGGCTATGATTCCATTTAATCATTGATTCATCGAAACATGTGACAATAGAAGCCTTTAATAGTTGATGGTAAAAACAAAAATTATCCCTAAAGGGGTTATAATTAGAATCAGATTGACTTACCATTATCCTTGGGGTTTGTGTGAAAATCAACTGGAAAATGGGAGACTCCCATGTATACATTTTTTTCTTTGTAATATCTTTGATTTTTGAGAGTGGTTTAGCCAAAGTTTGTTTAAGTTTAATGATATACATTAAATTCAAACGATATGATATAATATCAATAATCTTCTCGAGAATTAATATATTATTTGGGAGACCAAGGCAACTAATAAGTTTTGGAAAACAATTTAATACTAATAAATTGGATTCATCATATATAGATGAGCATTTCTTTTCACTCAAATCAAAAAACTCGCTTTGTGAAAAATCACTCAGAAATGTCCTCTCATGAAGGGACAACAAAGCAATTTCAATTTTTATCATATAAGGAACAATGATGTTAAGGCAAACATCTTTCTTGATTTTCTCTAAATATTCAAAAATTTCTAAATATGGAAAACTATCAAAATTCTCAGGTTCATGAATAATCATCATTCTTAAAATGTATGGTTTGGACAATAAAAAGTTTTTGTCAAATGAAGGATCTTGTTTTGTTAAAAAAAGATCAGAATCATTATTACTGAGATAATTTATTATGAAAACCGAATCAATCTTGAAAGAATTGTATCTAAAAAACGTGGTTAACAGATGATAAACACTCCTTATTCGAAAATAGTTGGTTTTAAGCCTTTCGTAATCAAATATTAAGCTTTTCAAATCCAAATACTGGTTGGATTCAAATAGACCACTAAAAACAGAATCGATATCCATAGCCATATATTTTTGATAAATATTCACCGCGTATGATAATTTTATCAATAATTTCTTGATTTTCTGGAAATAATAAAAATATTTTGGTAAAATGAAAACAAGATTCTTCTTCTCTTCAAAAGAAAGTGAATCAAAAAATAATGAATACTCCGAATATGAATATGGCATATCAGAAAATAAAAATATTTGATTCTCGGGTCTATTATCAAATGTATTTTTATCTATAAAATCAATAGACAAAAACATGCATATCATCTTTAAATATTCCTTATTAATAGATTCAATTAGGGAGAGTTTAACGTATTGTAGATAGTATTTATCGGTAATCGCAAAAGAAAATGCTATTTCACACACTAATCTATCAATATTTAATATTAATCCTAAAACCTTATTAATCGATGGAATTAGTTCATATTTAATTGTTCTATTATAATAACAGCTTATTTTCTGGTTTCTTAAAATAATTGAATGAGTAATTGTGTACATTATGGTACCTAAGAGATCAAGGCTTGTTATACTAATTCTAAAAGATGAAAACACATCTAAAACATCATTTATCATAAATTCGGGCTGCTTATTAAATATTTCTTGTTTTATGGCCATTATTAATGGTGTTGTTAAATATTTTTGAATAGTAGAGAGGATTTCCATAATTTTTACCTTTGCTTCATAATACTGATTACATAATTCAAGTGCTTTTTCGATCAAAAGATCATAATCCAATTTATGACACTCATTTGAATAACACACAAAAATATATGTTAAAACAATCGATTCTAATTCATTAATACCTGGAATAACAAGTTCCTTTTCTTGATTTGACAAGAAATTGATACTCCTTAAAATATTCTGAAAAAGTGATCTATTTCGAACAAATCTCAATCTAATAATGCGTATAAGTTCGTTTGAAAGACCATGCGATATAGTTGATGGAATAAGTGATTGACGAAAATGACTTGATACAGTGTTTATTTCACCAGACAGAAGCAAAGAAAAATACTCTCTAATGTATTGTCTTGAAGAAGCTATTGCGGACCCATCAGATGATTTATAAGCTTTGTCTAAGCCATCAACATTTTCATCTTGGTAATCTTGTATCAATGGAGATTCAATATTTAAATTTTCATTAAAAAGCTCCTGGAATTTTGTATCACATTCATAATAGAACTTTTCGCCGTCATAACTCTGAATATCAAAACAAATACCTAGAATACTGGATAATCTCGCCAGTTCTTGGTGAGACGAATTTGAACTTGAATCCTTTTGGTGATTATTTCTATCCTCCCAAATCAAATCAATTGCTCGGCTGATAACCTCATGTTTGCTAAATAAGGGTATACTTTGAATTTTTGATATAAATATGGAAATTGGGGCATCAGCCAACATGTGAACAATCATGTTATTAACATATAAGGAAAACTCGTTTTTATTTAGAAAACTGTTTTCCTTATTTCTTTCCAGAAACTCTTCAGATATTTGTGATTCGATTGACATTTGCATTAATTGATTATATACTTCAGACTTCTTCTTCCCATCTATAATACTTCCATAAACATTTCTGATACAATTTTTAATATTACATTGTGCGCATTTATTATATAAGGAAAAAAAATCTCTTAGAGTGGGTTCTTTGTTATAATCTTTTTCATACTTTTTCAATATTCTTTTATAATAAAATGGAATTTCTTTATGATCAAAAAAAGTATTGGATTGTTCTTTAAACTCTTTCCATGATTGAATCCTTGAATCAAAATCAGAATATTCCAATTTATTCAGAACATGACTAACATATTCGTTGGGTCCAAAGTTGGAAATAAGTTCATTTATCTCATCAAACGCTTTCTTTTCAAACTCTTTGGTATCTCGAATTATCTGATCTTCATCCATAACAATAAAATTTAAACGATTTTATAGAGTAATAAAGGTTGACTCGGGTAACTCAACCAAGTCGAAATCAAACAATTCCACATAGTTGGTGTTTTGCGTGAATGATATTTCAGGGCAAAATCGACTGAATTCGGACATGATGCTGCTGATATTCCATTTTTGCATCCTTCTCAAGCATCCAATCAGTGTGCATTGCAAGATTTCTGAAGGAGATGATATTAATACTGGCAGATTATTTTTGTTCAAAATAAATTGTAATGCATTTTTCATCAGTTCGTCAAGCTGGGTTCTCCATGTTAGGTTAGAATTGTGAGAATATGTGGGGATTCTAATGTAGTGGGTTTCCTTATTTTTCAAGAAATCTACAATGCACTGATGAGGAGAATCCTCCCCCAAAAAAAGCACAGACTTATATTCATATAGAGATAAAAAGCTAAAATTCACAGGAGAAATTGCTCCACATCGAAAAATATGTTCAGTTACAATACCAAAATACTCTGGAGGATCTAAAAACTGAGAATGCATCTCAGATCCATCTGAAACACTGACTCTCCGTTTCATACTAGAAATCATTTTGTAAAAATGGCTTACGATTATGTAAAGTGATTTTATAAAGTAATTAAACATCTTGTAGTTTAACTTCATTCTCCCTTGTCTCTTTTTCTACTCTTGCATCATCAATTACTTGGAAAAACCTGGTATATCCGAAAGGAATAGAGAATATTACACCTAGAATTTGCTGTGCAGCATATGCATAGAATATTCTTCCTGGGTTTGTCTTGTCTGAGTAATACATTATTATGGAAAATATGGGTATTGGAATCAATTGGGTTAACAAACTTAGGGTTGTTGCTTTCCCACCAAGTTGTTGTGCCTGAAGTAAGGCTTGAATTAGTACAGGAATTGGAGTTAAAAAGGCAAACAAAGTGGAGTTGCGTAAAATCACTTCTGACCAATCCAAGTATCCTTTGCTTGTTGAAAATATTGATGCACTAATTCTTGGGAAACCAACAGTGAAGACCATGCAAACAACGCACCATGCAAGACTGATCCAGAATGAATGAAGCAATAAAAACATAACTCTTCTAAATCGGCGGGCACCATATGAGTAACTGGCTGCAGGAACAAAACCTAGAATCAAAGAGCCGCTCACACTAAAAACAAGCATATAAAACCTGAGTAGTGTATTATATGCAGCCATAACATCATTGTATGTATCTACTGATGTGCATGCCATGCCGAGGTATTTTCTTAAGACGACTCCTGGAAGAGAAAAAGATAAAACTAAAACGAATTGAGATGCTCCAATCTTTAGGGCTTGCCAGGTGTGGGAACAAAATGGCTGCAATAGATATGACCACTTCAATTTAATACCAAAATGACCTTTAAAGTAATAATAAAACAATATAGTCATTGGAATAAGCTCTCCTGCATTTGTTGCAAAAGCTGCACCTTTGATACCCATTTTGAATCCAAATAGAAAGAGAGGATCAAAAACAACAAGATTGAAAAATCCACCAACAAGTTGGGCAATTGTGTAAAGCCAAGCCCTTCCTTCGGCTTGAAGGCATCCAAGTCCCAATAAAAACAGACAAGGAATAATGGATCCATATAAAAGTGGTAGAATATACTCTCTTCCTAATTCGACAACATCAGTGCTAGCTCCAAACCAATAAGCAACGGGGCGCGTAATTGGCACAAAAATTAGTGGAATTAATATTGCAAATATGAAAGCTATCCTAATAAGGTCGCATACAAGTTGTCCAGCATCGTGTCCTTGACCTGAACCAAATAAGGTACTTATTACCGACGTGGCGCCACTACCAAGGAATGATCCAAAAGCTCTATTTACAGTATCGAAGTTGCTATAGGTTGATATAGCAGTCATTCCAATATCACCGATAGATTTTGTCACCCACATTGTATCACCAATACCATACAATGCATTAGCTATTTGAGCAATAAATGGGCCAATAGATAACATTGCCAAAGTTGGCAACGCATTTTTTCCTCCTAATCTTTCAACTTCCTCAGAATTGGCGTTAATCGGTTCTTCAATCGAATCTTTTTCATTTGTAACTGCAGAATCCATTAATTCTTCATTAACTGGCTGCGAGGGAAAGTCATCTGGAGGTAAATCATTTATGCTGATTGGGTTACCTTCAACATTATCCATTTTTTTGTACCCTACGATATTTGACTGAACGATGCTCCTTTTTGAAAAGGTAAATACTATCAAAACACTGTATAAATTTTATTCAAAGTGAGCTAAAGCTCTTAATTGCATCCTGTACAGCCTGGTATGTAGCTATGACGCCTGTAACAATACCAAATATAGCGAAAACTATTGACAACAAATTCTTCATTGAGAACCAGTTTTCCTTGCTATGAACAACCCACATTAATGCAGGGTAGGTAAAATTGGCCAAACAACCTCCAATTGCTCCACCAACAGATAAAGCTGGTTTAGCACTTGATAAAAAGATTGCCATTAATAATGGAAGTCCATTTGATACAAGTAGAACAATGGTTCTTTTGCCAGTAGGGAGAGAATTTGCAGAGTTGTTGCTGAAGAAAATCTGAGACCATGAACAGAGAACACTTTGTCCAACGGCAGGATAGGCAAAACTAACAACAAAAAAGAAAGCTCCTCTAACAACAACTATGAGGTAGTCATTTGCAGGGAAGGACTTTAAAATATTTCCATCTGTAGCAGTTCCAAACATTAAGTATCCAAATACGGATGGAATTGAGACAAGAAGAACACAGGCAATACATGCATATAATGTTGCCAAATTCCTCCTCTTGGGATTAGGAGTATACAAACTAATTATGGGTAACACAACAACAGGTAAGGCAAAAGTGAGAGAGTAAATTGAAAGGGATGAAAAGAGAGATGAATCAAGCTTAATCATTTTGATAGTTGGGTTAACACCTTTACCCATTGTGAATGTTAGGCCCTTATATGTAATTGAGAAGAAATAGAAGAGAATAAATGCAACTGTTGCTGTTGAAAAGTAAGAAAGGAATCGAATATTTCGTGGGATGGTGAGTGCAATTGGAATAGAGAGGGCATATATGGTAATTACTGTTGCTCTGGGCCACATTGAATTTAGATTTATCCCGGCAAGTTGGAACCATGATAAAATCATATCTCCTCCGATAATAATATATGCAAGCATTGCAGAAACTAAGAACAAGAGAGACAAAATTGATAAAGTAAGAGAGCCATATTTTCCGAGAGTACGAAACGCCAAATCATCATAACCAACAGCTCCTGTTTCCCTTTGTAGAATAATAACCATACAAGTCGCAATCCAAGAAATAAATGCAATAAAAATAATCAAAACAACAGATGGTATAACACCCGTGTTAATAAAAGTATTAGGAACGGACAATATACCAGCACCAAGGAGAGAATTCAGCAAATTCATGACTGTGGGCAAAAGGGCGACATACTTGGTTTTATCATTTCCTTCTTCTTCTTCTGAATCTTGATGAACATCTTCAAAATCAGGTATATCATTAACCTCTACACTTTCTACACTAACAGGAAGACCGTCTTTTCCTATCTGAACACCAGGTAGTTGGCTTGGTTCAGTCATTGTTGTGGCTGAAGGTAAATTCTGATACCGATATGCTCACAATTAAAAAAAGTGCCAACTATTGCATCGTTGATAACGATTATACTGTTTATTTTGTGTGTTGAGATTTCTGTGTGGGTATTCTAAACTGGGTGATAGTTTGTTCATTGTAAAGAAAGTGTACAGTGTTTCCCTCGGAGTTATTATGATAAGTATAGTCTATTCTTGTTCCGGGTTGAAGATTTGTAGCTTTGGCAAACTCAAGACAGATGTTCTTTAAGAGCTCAATATCCGATGACGTTCTGTTCCATAGGAATATCAAACTATATATTCCACGGGAGGATATAATGGCTCCAACAACATCATCTGGCATATTGTTACCTATTAAAGAAAGAACTAGTTTCTCCCAATAGTACTGACTGAGTTGTTTTGATACTCGAATTAAAAATGAGCCTCCATTAACATGCTCCTGATCTTCTCTCATAGCTCTAGATTCGTTTTTAAACAAATGCACAGCACATTTTTCGTCAAATGTATCAACTGGTTTTATATGGCTAAATAATCTCCAGAAATCTTCAACATTGTCAAAAAAGCCTATTTTCTTAATGAAATCAGCATAGTTTTCATTATCTTCAAGGGGCTTTTCGTATAAATATAATGACCATTTTGTAGACAATGAGTGAGCCATAAGAATTATTTACAATGTAAATGTTGGGTTTTTAGTTGTAGATTTTGACTGAACTGTTTTCCATTGCGTACTTATTCTTCTTCTTGCCGATATTGATTGATAATACCTTTTCTTTGTTGGCAATTTCGCAAAAGACATCATCATCCTTAACTGCTGTTTCGTAGGCATTATATCCGGATGATTTCAAAGTAATTTTGAATTCTTTGAACTTTTCCCACTCAATTTTAAGTGCTTCTGCAATTCTTTGCTTCAGCTCTAAATACGTTTCCTCCGGTCGAATTATGAACCAAAATAGATGATAATCGCATTCGTATCCGTATGAATCAATGAATGATGTTCTTATTGTCATCAGGAAATGCTTTGGTAGTAACGAAAGCTGATCTTCAGGAATATGGTCAATTCGAATTGGCCATGATGAATAATTGGGTCTGGAGTCCGGATCAATAGGAAGATTGAATGACATGGAATAGATTTGATAAAACCTAAACTCACCATCTGTTCTTAACTCTGGATTATTGATGAAAAATCCTTCTAGGATTTGCTTACATGTTGATTTCTTATCAAGGAGTATTTTATCAGATTTGTCAACAATGATTCCATTTGAAGAGTAATTAACACTAAAGAGTGACATGGTTTTCAACTGTTCAGCACTGATTCCCTTTAGTATTTGATAGAATAAAACTGGAGTTTCAGAGGAATAGCTAAATGCAAACTGGAGGGAGTAATTGAGATCCATTGGTTGAGAAGCCGGGATTTTTGGATTGTTAAAATCGGGTTTATATAACAAAAATGAATCTGTTTTCATATCACATTGTTCGTTGGTCAATTTGCTAATCATCAACAAAATTTTTTGGGGAGAAATTGTCAGAGGTATCTCTATTTTGAAAAGATGATTTGTTGGGTCGTCATATGAGGCAATAATGATCTTTTTCAGATGATCCCTGTGATTAATATATGACTCTACTGTATCAACTTTATACTCAGGAAAAACAGAAGATAAACTATATACAGTAAGATTAGCATCTTCTTCGCTTTCTTTTTTAGGTTGTTGAAAATCACGAGTAGATGATTCTTCTTCTGATTCTCTGGGTATATCAGAAAAGACACAAAATTCTTTAACTGGACCTATTTCAATAGGTGAGGCTGGGTTGATTTGAAAAACTAACAAGCATCCGGTTTCGATGTTTTGGTTATAATATGAAAGATTTTCATTAATATTTTTCATTGATCCTTGTGTTGTTTCCATAAAAGTAAGCAGGCTTACTTCACTATCTATGCCAACTTTTGAGCAAATAACAGGATATAATGCTTTGACTTCATCCAAAGATGAAACAGTAAAAGATCCCAGATACTTGAAAGGAACTGGATCATTATATATGAAAAATTTTGCATAAATAACGATGTAACCTTCTTCAATTTTTTTGTTTTCATTGATATCAATCTTTTGAACAAACAATGACATTTCATTATCATATGACAGATGAGACAAAACTAAATTTGATGATGGCATGATGACTTTTGTAGGATTATTGTAAAAACCAGTTTTCCATATTCTAATTGAGGATTCGTCAACATTCAGTGTCTGGGCAATTAATGAGTATAACTCAAAATTGGTTTTTGTTTTGAGAATTCTAATGACTTCAGGATGTGGTTTTCTCTTAAAACCAAGCTTACTATCTTTGCAAAGAATTGCCAGATCTTGTTCTGTATACAATGAAATCAAAGCATTATGCTCATCGGATTTCTTTTGAGCTTCTTTCTTCCTGTTTTTTTCATCCTGGACATTAAAATACTCAACCAAATATGATGGAACATCTTCTTTGGAAATAGGAGCGAATATCTCTTCAATATCATCTTGACGAACATAAACAAGAATGTAAGCACTATAGTATTTCATTTGTTTTCTTCCTCGACTGTAATATGAATAACTCTTACTGCTTTCTGAAACTCCACCAAAATTATTTTCAAACACACTTTGCTCATTAGATAGTGTTACTGATTCATCATCGAACTTATACCATTTGTCTGATGTAGTAGTCCTCAAATATGAATAATAATGACCACCATTAACCCCTCCTGAATGAATTAAAACACCACACAATTCATATACATTGGATTTTTGATTATCAATACTTTTTGCTAAATAGGGGCTGAGATCAATTGTTTTAGGATACTCAAATCTATCATCAATTTTAACCATTGAATCATAGTTAAAATCATATTCAAACCTTCTGAGGTGCAATTGGAGAACTGGAGGGAACTCTAAAAACTCAATTCCCATTTCAGCATCTTGTTTTCCGAATTTATCAGTCTGATATTGATTCTTTCCATTAAGTAGTTCTTTTTCAATATATTTTTCGAACGATTTTTCAAGATTGGGACAATCTTTAACAAGCATTTGCAAATCATAGAACTCTTGATCATTGTTAGATTCATAATCAACATTCAAGCATCTGATGTAGTTCCTATACTTTCCTTTAAAAAGTTTGGCGATTCTTCCTTCGAGCTCTGTTCCCTTCATTTTTGTCTCAAGGTTATCCATTAAGACTCTACAAAACTCTTGTATATCGTGTTGCATAATTGTTTCATAAGATCCCCAACCAAAACTCTTTGTTAAATCATCAGTAGAACATGGTTTTTCAGAAAGTTGCATCATGCAAAAGAGACGCTGAAGGTTCAAAGGGATCGATTTCTCGACGTCTTCTGTTCCTGTTGTTGGCATATGATAAACAATCCTTCGAAAAGATGGTATATGAAATAGAGATTGGAGCATTGAATTCATATAGCATGTAGCCCCTTGATTTACAAGGCCAGAATACGGAATATGATCATATGGAAAGAAATTTATATCGAACATGAGAATAAGCTTACCATCGACTAGATAATCATCAGAAAATAGTGATTCTTTTCCAAAAGGCATCATGAGCTCGATTTCCCGCTCATTTTCAAAGATCTTGAGGTCCTTATTGCCCCTAAGAGGCTTTTTACTATCAACAGACACTGTAACTCCAACACGATGCTTTTCTTGAAGGTCAGGAAAAGATATTACCACAGTTGGACAAAGCATATCGGTATTGACATTTTTCCTATCAACCAATGAAACAACTATTCTATGCCCATCATGAGTGAATTCCTTACTGATCCCAACATCACTGTTGTACTCCTCAATGATCCATTTGTCCGAAAACATTAATCACGTTAATAGAAAAATGTCACTTGTTGAACCAGAACAAGCTCCGCAAACATAATACTAGACTTGATATTAATGGAACTTGATGTGAATAGTATTTCTAATATTAAGAGTAACAAATTTATCGACAAAACCTTCATTATTAAAGTAATTGGAACATATTGTGCTGATATTAATGCAGAAATAGTATTAGATGATGATGTTTACCTTGATTTTTCTGAATGCGAAGAGTTCACATGTAATTCTATTTATATTAAGGAATGCTCTGTAAAAATAGAGAATTTAAAACTGATAGGGTCTATAAAAATAACTGATGGTGTTTTAGCGATTAGTGGATCACATATTCATAATCCTCTCCCAGGAACTGACTATGTCGTTTCAATTTCAAAATCAAGTGGTATGGAATCAATGGAATGCGTATTTAGCCAATCATCTAAGTATGGAATTATAGTAGAAGATAATAGCGTTTTAAATTTTCTCAAATCGCACATATATGATATCGAATATGATGCAATAACTGTTACATATTTTTCTTCTTTTCTTATGCATTCTTCAATAATCGAGAAAGCAAAAATGAATGGACTAATGGTATATCACAGTTCTAAAGCAGTCATTGGTTCGAGTCAAATATCTTTAATTGGGAAGAATTCCATAAGTATAATTGATTCTAAGTTCTTGAAAATAGATTCTTCTGTTATTAAGGATTCTAGCTTCGGAATATCAATTAAACACTGTACTGATTGTTTTATCACTGACTGCACATTCTCAAATCTAGATCATAACTGTGTGCTAATGATCAACAGTATAGGGCTCATTAAGAGATCATTGTTTCAACATTGTAATGGCAATTGTCTTAATATTTTTTCCAAATCGAAGATCATTATTTCCAAATCAGATTTTCAGGATTCTTCATTTTCTCCTATTTCGATTATTGACAATTCTATTGCTCTTGTTAAAAAGTGTGGTATCAAAAGATCTAAAATGTGTGGTATTATTATTCGAAATGAATCTGATTGTAATATTGAAGATTCAACAATTGAAAATATTCAACATTTTGGTGTATCAACAAGTGACGAATCAAAAGTCAATATTAGAAATACCCTATTTATTGAGTGTAAATATTCATGTGTTGGATGCTATAATCATAGTTATTTGTCTTTAGACTCATGTTATCAAGTTGGCCCCGGAGAATATGGGAATGTAGTGTTTACAGGAGGAAATATTGTTTCTCTTCAAACAACAACAATAGGTATGAGCAAGTGCGTTGTGTTTATACACCATGCTGGATCCGCATCAATTCAATCTCCTCTTATTGGATTAGAAGCAATAGATACAAAGGATGATATTATTTCATCTATAAAAAAAATTGATCTTCATAAAACCTGTCATAATGTTGAAAAAGACCAATTGTTCCAAATTAAATCATTGAGACCATTTACTATTTCATCAGGTTATGTTATTGGTTTTGGAATAATTAATGTCAACATTAATAAAGATATAGAACTTCCTTGCTCCGGCATTCATTCAACAAGCCCAAGTTGTTCAATTTGTGGTACTTTGATAGGTTTGTTATATTTTTCTCCTTGTTCTCATGTATTATACTGTAAAGATTGTTGGTATCAACTCGAAAAAAAACCTGAATCATGTGAATTATGCTTATTTCCAATTTTCAAAGCAATTCCGATGATTGACTGTTCTATCGAGAATGGAATATGTCCAATTTGTTGCGAGATGCCATATGATACAATTATTTTGCCATGTGGTCACATTATTTGTAAGACTTGTGCGAATAAATGCTTCATTGACTCAGATGATTGTCCTTATTGTAGAGAACCAAATTCTCGAGGGAAAATTTTTGTTTCTTATAAATAGATAAATTCATATTTCTTCTAGTTAGATATTGTAACTCTATCTGCCCATTTGACTGATCACTATTTGAATAATTTGAAAATGATGAAAAAACAAGATTTATTGTATTGAATAATAATGTCACTGAATTCAAACAAAAAGAAACATAATTGGTGATAAACTATGTGATGGTGGAGATTTTTGCAAATCATAAAGTCAATGAAGATAGCTTATAAATGCTTTCATGAGATTAATCATTTCAAACTAAAATCAACTTTATTAATTCAGATAATACTATTCATGAGCTTTGGCGAATTGCCTTTGCACTTATCATCAAAATATGAACTTGGTAATGGTTTTGCCCTCTAAAATATACTTCAATAATCTCCCCCAATGATTCTAAATGTCCAAAAAAAATTGGCGTCAATTGGAATAACCATTTTATGTGATTGACTTGTGGATTCAAACTATATCATTAAATTGTGTCTCACATATTGTTCAAACTAAGCATAAACATAGGAAATAAAATGCAGCTTTAATTCAAAAAAATTTTATGTTTTTGTCGATTGTTTCACCAATATTCTTGAAAAAAGAACTAAAAAATATTAAAAAACTTAACAAAATAATCAAACAAAATACAAATACTAGCAAATTTATAACTATTTGGAACAATATTATTGCATTATTTTTTCTGCTTATTCTTTGTCAATTTGAAAAGCTATATGTGCAAAAACAATATATGTTACAATTAAAACAAGAAACGAAGTTTTTGAAAAACACCTCGATTGTTCCTCTATTGAGGTCGAAAAGAAATGATATTATTTGGGGTGTTGGTTTTGGGTGTGAAAGTGAAAATATAGATGAAGGAAGGTCTTATGTGGATAAAAATATCAATATTTCTGACTGTTTCTTCTCAAGATATTTGACATACTCTGGAGATGGTGGGGTCATATTTGTTTCTGGTAGTTCTTACTTTTTGGATATCAAATTCTCAATGTTCTATAACTGCTTATGTTTTAATCAAGGAGGAGTAATGTTCTTCTACTCTGCTAATTCATGTCTCAGAATGATATGTGCCAATAGATGCTCTGCTTCTTCTTGGTATCATTTTGCTTATCTTTCTGCCTCTCAGTCGAATCATGTAGAGTATATATCAGTATCGAATTGCTCTCATACTACATCAGGGTATTATTCTATTGGCATATATACAGGGAATCAGAGAGTTGACAACACAAATAGTTCAATGAATAATGCTTATAGTGGTTCTAGTATTGGTGTCTTTTCTCCATCATCATTCACAAGCACACACTGCACTCTCTCAAACAACAAAGTAGCTGATAGCATTTGCATACGCTTCTATTCTACCTCAGGAACAATATCAATGTCATATGCTAATATTGTACATAACAACAGTCCAACTCATTATGGAGTTGTATATGTTGATGGAACAGCACAACGAAAGATGGTATATTGCATATTCCAAAATAATCAAAACATTCTATTTTGTGTTTACTCAGGTTCTCTTGAATTATCTCATTCATTCATAGATCATTTATCATCATTCTCTACTTCAATAGCAGTATCAACAGCAACAAATAATTCATTTACTAATATAATCACTTATCAAATACCATTCTTCAACTCCCTTCATTGTCATGCTGATATCCCTCAAATTATGATAGAACATATGTATACAATAGAACAAATACATATGAAAGTTTTCAAATTCTTCTATTCAATTGTAATTTTAATGATATAATGAGTCAATAGTTAATTTAATGAATTTTTTTAATGGTTGAATTATTGTGTAAAAACCCCTGTTGTTAATGATATTCAACAATTTTAGGTAAATTGTTGGAAGAGAATGTTTATAAGGTGATATATATCAGCTTGATCTATAAATATTACAATTCACACAAAATAACTCAAATTTTTGCAAAATATTTGTCCCCCATTAGAGGAATAATCAATGAGTATTTGTTGTTAACAGAGAAAAACTCACAATTTCCAGAGTATGGTATTGATCTGGAAATATTGAATTTTGAACGATAAAAGCCTTAAATGATCAATATTTTCGCTTTATTCAGCCCACTCTAACATCCCAAATAAACTCATTATCATTCAACCACATTATAATTTAATTTTGATCAAGAAAGGTCTTAAGATGATAAAACATAAATACTTCATATTGTTTCTTCTCAAGAGATTGTAAATAATGATGTGGGTGGAAACCCTATTCTTGAGGTGGAAATGTAAAATTTGTAGATCTGGGCCGTTTATAATTTATTTACCAAACTAGAAATGAAACCAATTCATGAAGCAGCCCAAAGTGGAGACATTAAAGAAATATCGAAACAATTGCAATTAGGAATAAGTGTAGATTGTACAGCTCAAGACGATTCAACACCTCTTCATATTGCGATATTATATGAACAAGACCTTGCTGTCCGCTTATTACTTGAAAAAAATGCTTCTGTAAATGCTAAAAATGAACTTGGATTAACTCCGTTGCATATTGCTGCCAAACAGGGACTTGATTTAATGACTTGTCTTCTTATTGAAGCTTCAGCCAATCCTAACTCCAGAGATATCACTGTATGTTTTAGGCCACTTTGGCTTTTTATCAGTACTAACTCCAGAATGTTCTTTTTGTGTTTAAAGAACCCCTTTACATTATGCGGCATATGGAAATCATTCAACAATTTGTGATTTTCTATGTAAATCAGGGGCAGAGTTGTGTATTTTCGATGAAAATAACTACACCCCTCTGCATTGTGCTTCTGAGCAGGGAGCGGATGAATCTATTTGTGTTTTACTTGATCATTTTAACAAAGCCGATGTTCAGATCAAAGATGTTCTTTTTTCTATTATGGTGTTAATATTTAATTAATTGGTCGCCACTTCACATTGCTACTCAATACGAGCATTCAAAAACGGTTGATCTCCTTATTAATAATGGAGCAACTATCGACTTAAAGAGTTTTAATGGATCCACAGCTCTTCATATTGCAGCACAACTGGAAACACCTGAGATGATGAAATTTTTGATTGACAGATCTGCCAATATTAATGCTCAGGATGATGATGGAGATACTCCACTCTTTCTCTCCATTCAACAAAACTTGTTTGAAAATGTTAAATGTCTTGTAGATTCTGGAGCTTCTCTATCAATTAAAAATAAGAAAGGAATGACTGCACTTCTGTATGCATGCAAGTACAACACCACTGATATTGCTCTCTATTTACTCGATATCGAAGGAGAACAAGTGAAAGTTTCTGATTTCGACTATCAAAAAAATACTTCTCTTCATTTTGCTGCTATGCAAAAGAATCCAGAGCTGGTTAACGCTTTGATAATGCACAAAGCAGATCCTTTATATCGCAATATTTTTGGGAAATCCCCATTTTCTTTATCAACACCAGAGACAATTCAGGTATTCAAGAGTTCTTTAGAAAAAATTAGAGAAGTCAGGTATTCTACATCAAGAAGTCATTCACGATTCCTTGTTGCCACAGGAGCTAATTCCTCAGACCTTACCACAGTTGAAGAAGAAAGGGAATTTGAGCCTCGACCTGAAATTAATGAAACAAATTCACCACTAGCTCCAAAAGATTATTTTCAAGAAGATAATTCCATCGAAGACTCTGCTTTATCTAATGAAAGTAATAGTATTCTTAGAAAACCAGGATCCATTGGAATTAGGCAAGACTCTTCAAAGGCAAGAATGAATCCAGAAAAATTACCAAAGCAGACCCAGTTAGAATATGAAGCTCTTAAAAAATCTGTAGACGAAGAGTTGACAGAGATAAGGAGTGAATTCAACCACCAGATCGATGTATTGGTTAAGATCATCAAGGAACTTAGAGCCAAGATCGCTAAGAACAAAATGGAGAAGGACGATCAGTAAAACAGAAATATTTAACCAAAATGCAGGATCTTGAGCGAAAATACCAATTTTTAAAAGAACATTCTATTCCTTCATCAGAAAGTTTGGTATTTTCAACAACTGATGAGGTTGAAACCAAAAGATCCATATTGATTAAAAAGCATAGAAGAGTTATTATGTTGAAAACTTTGGATAATTCCGAAAATTTTGCTGATTTTCTTCCAGAAAAATCTATGTTGACGCAATTTGTTCTTGATCCAATTGAAATTAGTCCTCCAAAAGTCACCCCACAATTTCTTCAACAAGCATCTCATTTATTCTCTTTTATTCATGGAAAGTGTAGTTTTTTACTCGATGCTCTCCTAAAGTTTCAAGGAAAGCCAGAATTTTATGCCTTGGTTCAATCTGCAATACCGAGTCTATTTGGTTATTTTTCTTCTCCTGAACATATTCAATTTGCATTTTCTTTCTATGTCAGAGTGCTTACTTCTGCCCCTGAATCAATAAGGTTGGATATATTGCACCCATTTTTTGATTCTCCAATAATTTTCCGATTTATTGAGTCATCTTTGAGGCCTTTTTTTGATAGATTCATTCGGGATGATAGATTTGATAAGTATTCTGATAAAGAAGCAACCGAAAAGCTGATTCCTCTCTATACCAAGATTATTGTTGACTCTTTTGCTGATTCTTCAAAACTTCTGCATAGTACACATTTATTTTTATTAAGATTAATGCGGAGTAATTGGAGCATAGGATTAATAACCGAGTTTGTTATTGTTCAGTGGCTTCAGAAGCAGACCATTAGGTGGCTATACTGGGATCAGCATTATTCACGATCCAAGTTTATTCAGCAAATATTTGCCCTAATTTCAAGTGATGTGAAATATGTAGACCAGCTAATGAATGCTTTTTGTGTAAATCAACCTCAATTTGAGCTTCCTGATATGTATAATGAGTTTTCTCATCCATATCTTATGTTTTACTCTTCTCAGCCTGACATTTGTGTATTATCAAAAGCAATAATGACTGTCACCGAACTTACCCCATCGATGTCTATCTTTTTTTCTGAAAATGTACAAAAAAATGCTATGTTTTGGATCAAAATATATCCAAAACGTCCCCTACCAAAACCATATGTTCATAGACCCATGGTTTTCCATGAGAAAGTGATTGAAATACCTGAAAACCAAAGATATGAAAGATATTGGAGAGCATTAGAATCAAAATCCGGTGAATTTGATATAGAACCTTTTACCTTTTTAATGTCTCCCAAAATGAATAGAATTTCACACACATTTGGTGATGGGTTTAATGACTATGCATTGGCATCCTCTATCAATCAACTTTGTGAGAAAGCCTCATATTTCGAACAGTTTCTTTGCTTTAGATTAAGCCTTAGAAATATTGAAAATTGGCTTGAGATAGTTGAAACTCATGAACAGATTTTATTGGCTCCATATTCCATTATGTATGTGAAGTATCATTGGTCAAAACGCCCACATAATCGTAGTGAGATTTTTGCTTTCTGCTCGAAATTTTTCGTGGATAATTCTACAAAGCAAATACAATTTCTATCAATAATTGGTTTTCAACTTCAAGAACTCATCAAACCCTATATAAATGATTTCAAAGAGATTAATACCATATGGGCCAAAGTATTGGATGATAAAGAAATGGAAACAGAAAGCTTAAATACTAGAATTGAAGGGAGAATACCGAATGCAATGTTTTGGGATTGTGTTGAAACTTTGAGGGTTATCGATAAAGATTCATTATTTTCTTCAATTAAAAACATAATCAAAGCAACAAAAATTCTGTTCGAGCTGTCAATTTTATGTCCAAAAGCTTCTAGTATTTTCGAGAAAGCAATATTTTTATCAAGGTCTCCAAGTATTCCATTGGTTTACTTGCTATTTAAAGCATACGTGATGGATGATTTAACATTTACCAATCTATTATCGGAATCTGAGAAGTATAATTGGGCATTGTTTGAAAGATCATTGATTTCTTTAGTAATGAAGTGTGATCCTCTCAAGCAATTGTTTTTTTCTCTACTTAACAAGATTTCTCCAATATAGATTAAATAAACGGAATGTTTTAAACAATGAACACATTTTTTAACGAATGATACTGTTAATAAATATTTGTGATTACAGTTCAATAGATCACGAGTTCTGTCAGAAAAAGTACCATTCTCAAAAAAAATAGTTTTCAAATAAATAAGAACCAGATCTGACCTATAAATTGATTCAATACAATACATTATCACTAATTTAAATGATTGTTCTATTGATCATCTTATCAAAATCAAATCCAATCAATATTAGTTCAATTGGTTTTAATAAAATGGGGTTGAAAGCTCAAGATATTCTCTATGTTAATGTTCCAAAGGGGCTCAAACCATTCATCATATTCTCACAAGATATGAATGAAAAAATTTCTATCACCTTGTATAAAACTGATCAAATCAAGGAATTCAAACCAAAAACAAAATTATTGTTTTTCACCTCTGTTGAATCAACAATTAAAATAGTATCTGAGCACGATTATGTTTATATTAACATTTGGATAATACCAGAACAATTATGCCCTGTTAATTCAATGGTTGCTCAAAATGGATTTTCTATTGATTTCAATGCGAATCCAGGGACATTTTTACCAGCCATGTCCTGCATATTTTCAGGTAGTTCAGGATCAAAGAGTTTAATTCACTATGGCCATCAGTCATCATTAAAAGGAAATGCATACTTGATTACTGAGAGTTATTTAAAAAATGCCCAAAAAGTCATTGATAGTTGTATCAATGGAAACAATTGTGAATCATCCACCGATGAACCATTTTTTATTATTTTCAACAACACTGACTCAGAAATTCAGTTTCACCTAAAACATTCTGATGATGAAAAAGAATTCAAAAACTGTAATGCAGATATTGTCTATGGGTCAAGTATTGGATTTATGTATCAGGACTGTTTTCCATTTAGCAATTGTGAAATACATTGGAAATGTGCAACAAAAAATTCAAGTCAATGGGTTTTAATTATTATCATTTTTGCTTTGATAACAATAGGGATATGGGTCTCAATAAAAATTTACCAAAACAAGGATGAGACCATTGATCCAAAGCCATTAATTGACACATAGTAAACACTGGCAATTTCTTTTTCGAAAATTTTATCAAACCAAATAAAACCATAAATTGAATAAATGTATACTATTCAAAAACAAACATTGTAACAAATTCATTCAAAACAGAAAGTCATTTTTATGAGTGAAAATAGCTCTCGTTTAACAAGTCCATCTATTTCCAATAGGCGTAGTGTACATAGAAGATATTGTAGAAATAATGGAGACAGTTGGAATATGATTATATCTTCATTAATTTTTTTTGGATTGATCATGTTTGGATGGCTGAGAAGAGAATATGTTTTGAGTTTAATAGAAAAATATGGAATAGACAATGAAATTTCGCTATTTAGAGACGAAATTAGGAAAATTTTCAGTGATAGAGATCAGAGATTCAAAATCATTCTATTAGGAGTGCCATGTTTGCTTGCAATTTCGATTACAAGAAAAATCTTATCTTTTTTAGCTAATTTCATTATTAAATGTGCTGGAAAAATCATATTTAATTGCATTATTATGCTTTTTGGAATTATTCTTGGTTTTGTTAGCGGCCACATAGCAATTGTTACCATTGCTATATACTTTCTGATAATTGGATTCAATTCTTGGCTCCCAATTGGAGCATTTTTCGGTTATGTAATCAGTCTTTCGGAACCAATATCGCATAAGATTATTAATTCTTGTCCTTTCATTACAGATCTCCCCCTTAACAATTCATTTTTTGAACATAATGATACCATCAGAATGGTTGAAAATTGCATACAAAATTATATCAATGTGGCTTTCAATCACACAAAAAACCTATTTCGATATCTGGGCGATAAATAAATTTTCATTTCAAATTGACTTTTTTTGTTTGTTGGGAACAATGGGATTATAACCAACATTAGTTCAGAGAAAATCTAATGAATATCGAAATCATACTTGGTTTGGGCAAATTTGATCGATCATCCAAGCCTAAGCACTTGACTTTTTTTACAATCAATTAGAAAATAAATTGCACTTTTTTGGCAAATAAACCATTCACAGCTTTATATAAACTGTTTACAAATGATGTCCAAAAAATAGAGCTCATTGAGCAGATTTTTAGTTATTATTTTGTTTTTCGAAATTCCCATTGTTTTCTTAGCTGATTTCTTTAAAGTGGGTCCGGCCTCGTTTTATGTCTGCTCTTGCTCAAACTACACTGAAGTTTGTCCGTTTTCCAAATGGAAAATAGCAGACACTTTATTGTCAATTCATAATGGCAGCAAATCATCTGCTTTGCGATACATGAATGATGCTTTTCAACGGTTTCTAGTTAATAAAAATATTGACTCGATTGAGACTCTTTTATCAGTTCAAAAGTATCTTGCTGATGAGATTAGTTGTGGAAAATGTAAATATGCGAGAACCACCTACCAACAGATTCATGCAGAAAAATTCCTGGAAGAACTTCCAATTTTGAAAAATAGTTATAACAACTCTTTTATTACTCGAGAAGCACATTATTTTCATCACGGTCTGCGTTTTTCTCCTCAAAAGTTAAGAGATTATGTTTTAAACAGAGATATTATGGATATAGGTGCATTTATTGGTGATTCTATGGTGATTTTAACTAAGTATACTAACAAAAAGGTCATGAGCTATGAATTATCACCGAAAAACTATAAGAGATTTTTTCTGAAACCATTGTTAAGAATCATATTCCCCAGAATAAATATAATTTTCAAAATGTCGGGATAAGTAATTTTATTGGATCAATTCAAATTGAGGATTTTGGTGGAGGATCTGTATCTGTAAATATCATAAATAATACTGAGTTCATTAAAGTGATTATGACAACAATTGATGATGAAGTCAGAAAATATAATTTAAAAATTGGATTCATAAAATCTGACACAGAGGGGCACAGTTGTGAAGTACTAGAAGGTGGATGGAAGACCATTGTTCATCATCGCCCTATACTCCAAATAGCTATTTATCACAATTTCAACGAGCTTTTTAAAATACATGATAAAATTGCTTCTCTAAAAGATTATGAATTTGAGTTTCTTTTTAGAAAGCCTGACAATTTTGGCGAACTCGAATTATTTGCTTATCCAAAAGAACTATAGTAAATCATGATGTCCTTATCACTCATATTATTTTTTTTGTTTGTTACACATGAAGAGCTGTAACAAATAGTAATAAAAAAGATGTCATGTATTGAATTATGAGATTACAAATGAAATGATGAATCTTTGGCATATATAGAATTAGTAATGAACTATCAATTGTTTCTGTTTCTTTTAGTCATTATTCCATAACAAATATTTCTCATCTACAATTTTATGGTTTGAATTCTTTTTCATTCGGAAAAATTCTAGAATTTCTTTCCAATTTGGGTGAATACAATTAACATCCTTCAATTTTGGATCTAAAAAGCCATATTTATTTAGAGTATCAATCAAATCTCTATAACATATTGAGGTTCTAATAACCAGATTCTCTATACAAAAAAATGATTCATTTAATCCCAATAATTGTTCAAAAATTGTATCTTTCCAAAAAGAATGAAATGCCAACGCTCCTAAATCCGATAAAGGCCTCTCAGGGCCTCCGCTCTTTTTCATTCTTTTTGCTAATTCATAACTCAATGATATCAATAACCTACCATATCCCTTCTGTTGATATGGAGGAAAAACAACAATGCATGCTAAAATGTTACCAATATCAGATTCTATTTCTTTGGAAAAATATGCAGCAATATGAGCTCCTTTCTCATCACACTCACATAAAACATAGAATAAAAAACCTTCTACATCATAAAATAAGGTCTTATGATCAATAAAAAGTTTTGCTAACAAACAAAGACATTGACAAGTGAATTTTTGAAGCCTTCCATGCAATTCAAAAATGCTAATATTTCCTTTTCTATAAATCTCTTTCCCTGGTGGTTTAAGCTCATCATTTCTTTCTAAATGATCATTTAAAGCATTTTGGCTCATAAAATATTCTGCACAGTGATCGCATATATAAATATCATTGCATTGAGAAACTGGATATGGATAAGGAGAATAATACCAAGTTTTAATTTCAAAAGATCCAAAAAAAACACGATCAATAATTCTGATTCTGGTCGCATTTGAATGAACCTGTTCAAAATCATCCAATAAATCATTTGGTTCATCTTTATGGAGAATCTCATTATCAGATAAATATATTTCTGGCCTTTCAAAATCAATTGAATTCTTCTTCTCTTTATATGGTCTTAACGATTTTAACTCAATCCAAACATCGTTCCTTTTATCATAACCAGGAAAATGAATAAATCCATTTGTACCATTTTTAATGTCAATTATAACAGATTTAATGTATTTCTTCTCCAAATGGCAATAACAAGACACTATATCACCAATTGAGAAATTGTTCATTTTTACTATCATACGATAAAATAAATAAAGCCATCAGGATTGATCAATTGGTGCACTATCTCTGAGAGCTGCAATTCAGTGCTCAAAGATATACCCTGGCAAATCACATTATCTTTCTCAGAGAAACCACGTTCCATAAGAGCTGTTTTGATTGTTTGTCCAGGCTCTATTGAAAGAAAACAGTTCAAACATTGATTCTTGTTGGAGTCATAGACTCTGATTGGCCATTTTTTCCAATCTTCATATGGTCCTTTTTTGGATGTTAAATCAGAGAATTCTTCGAAATTACGTGAAAGCACTGATCGCTCAATAGCGGAATGCAAACCAATATTCTGTTGGAGAATGGATAAACTACCCTCAACCAGAAAAGTTGATTCTTTAAATGAATGACAAAAATAATGGCTTGCTATTGCTGCCGATGAACATCTAATAATTGGCCCCGAAGGAAACTTGGATCGATTAACTTGAATTGTAATAGGCTGGAATTGTCCACTAGGCTTAATTATGGAATCATAAATAACCCCAATTGGATATTGCCATTTTATTGGATATCCATTTAAGGAAAACCAAAGATCCTCACATGATTCTCCAATTTCTTCAGAAAGAACGCTATAAACAAATATTCCAATATTCGATCCACGAGGAACATTAAAGAATAAGGGAATATCAAACTTTTCAACGATTAAACGAACAGGAACAGTCCCAAGAAAAACCTTCTTCTGGATTTCAAGCTTTTCGCTCATTAGTATATACGATTAATTTGTAAAATGCCCGTTTAAAATATTATTCTCAGGTGTGATTTGGGTTGTTTAGCATTATGTTCAAGTAATGACAACACAATTAATAATACTGGTGGCAATCAAGAAGAATAATTATGTTTATCGAACCTACCCAATCATACCCATAACCAAACTGACAATACTCCTGGCTTCACCATTTTAGAAATATAAGATGGCAACTATAAAGTGAACACTTGATGGTTGTGAACAGGCAAAGTAGCTTTTTGAGAGGTTCCTCAGAAATAGTACCCTAATTAAAAATCCATATCGAGAGGTACAACAAATTATTTCGAAACAATATACCCCATAACCAGTCTCAGACTTTTAATTATTGAAGTAAAGATTTACATAATCGTATTTTTAAAAATGGAAATTGGTAAAAAATTGTTAACTCGTGTTAAACCAATTGCTCAGATTGATAAAGAAGAAGTATTTTGTTGTATTAAAGTAAAACATATTAATAAAAAGGGTCATTCGGTTAAAGCGTGTCTTGTTGCCACTGAAGTTGGGATAATTGTTCTCGAAAAGCAGAATCATGAAAAGGATTTGTCTGTTTCTGTTAGATTTATATGGTCTGATGTTAAAAAATTTATTGAATTAAGCGATTCTACTTTTCAAATTAATTATTGTAGTTCTCAGTTAGTTATCGAATCGTTGGAAACCCCTAATGTTATCACTGGATTATATACCATTTGTTGTAATGTATTATCTGTTTTGCCCGAGGTGGAAGGCATAGTTTTTAGTCGGCGCCCATTATGTCGATCTACTAGGCATGTAATAATGAGATTCCGATTTCTAAGGCTTTCAAAAGGCAAAGAAGTACCACTTTCTATAGAAACAGCGCTTGAATCATTTTTAAAGGAACAAAAAAGTACATTTGATATTCGAAAGATTCCAAATGCTATTGATTATTTGAATGATATTTTGCAATCTGTTCATAATTTACCTATTCTAAAGGAAATTATACTTCCTTCTAAATCAGATGATCCACTTTGGAAAATATATGCATCATACCTTGAGAATAACATCACTATTGAATCCTTGACATTCACTGAAAAGATCACAAAAGAGATTAGTACTGTAACCGATAGCCTAGTATCAAATCCCAAATGCTGTGTTAAATCAATTTCTTTTGCGAATAGCTCACTAACTAGTGACAATGTCCAGTATTTATTGGAATTCCTTTCCAAAAAACCCTTATATGATTTGTCTTTTTCATCTTGTTTTTCTCCTCAAATATTCTCCTATTTTATTTCTAGATTAAGAACATTCGAATCAATGAAATATTTACAGTCACTAACATTTGATCAATTTCCTGATATCAATATTCCCGAATTATTTTCTACATTTAACTCAATCAAGACTATTGAACTTCGTAAATGCAATGTTGACATTTCAAAACTCATTCCAATTATAAACAATCATCAGATTTCGTCAATTATCGTTGATGGAGGTGTAGCATCATCAAGTATAAGTGACAAGTTCTCTCCTTCGACAAATTGTTTCAAATTTAATAATATAAAATGGGAACAATATACTTTTATTGAGATATGGTGTATTTTGCTCCAACATTCAACAAATGTTCCTCAAATTAGTATTTCTCTGTCAGATGCATTGTGTCAACCACAAGTTTGGCAGCACTTTTTTCAAACCTATTGTTCAGCTTCAATTCCAAATTTGACAAAACTCGAATGGAATAATAATCCAATTCAGACTCAATTTATTCAGTTTATTATGGGATGCACAGGTTTAAATTCGTTATACCTCAATGGCTGTTTTAATCTTCAAAATTCTCAAGTGTTTTCTCAGTTTTCGGATTCTCTTTCAAGCAATCGTTCAATTAATTTCCTCAGTATTGTTGGAACCGAGTCATCAAAGGTTTCTTCATTTTTACCCAGATTTTTTGAAACTTTATTAGTCAATCAGTCTCTTGTTTCTCTCGATATTAGTAATCAGGCTTTTGGTGATGGTGGTCTATTATCACTAGCATCATTAATTGTGAACAATAAACGACTCTTAAGTATTAAATGGGATATGAACACACCATCATCGTCAGAGTCATTATCGAGGTTTTTTGATAGTATACTGGAAAGGAATTCTCCAATCGACCTTCAGTGGCCTTATGAAGATGTATTGCAGTTGAAGTTTTCTCGAAAAGCAAGCTTTGAAGATATTAAAGGACTATATATGCAATACGCAGATGTAATTGCAGGTAAAAGGGGAGCAGGCAAACCTTTAACAGATTTGGAGCTTATCGATACTTTGAATGAGCAATCAGAACTAGCTCCGTCAGTTTCTACAGAAGAGCTAAATAAGAATCCCTTATGGTGTATTCAAATACCACCTATTCCAACCCCGGATAACACACAAATAATACAACAAGCAATGCATAATTATTCGATTTCGAATCTTTTGCAGCAAATGCAAAACTGGTCTTAATAAACGCATCTTATAGTTCCTGTCCGTGCTCTTTCTTCAACTCATATTTCTTGAATTGATGAGTATTCAAAAAACCACTCAAGACAAGATTTTTTTTGATATCAAAAATGGTTCTTTGGAGAGGATAATTCTCATCCCATTATTACTGTGACCATTGATTCTTTGAAACCACAGATTTTTACTCTCCATATATTTGAAAGTATTCAATGAATAAGCATGTTTCTTTTGAACTCTTTCTTTTTGGGGATGAAAAAGAAACTGCTATTAATGATGTTGAGTTTATTGTCGATCGAATTATCCTATTTCCCCAAATTCGTCCTCATGATCTTGAAAAAGCTGAGATGATATCTGATAAGTATTGCCAATTCCCCGATTTTCGAAGAAAACTTTTAGAAAAATCAAATAAATGCCCTGTTTTGATATATCGATTGTTCAGGAAAGGTATTTTTGTATTTGAAGAAATCAAACCATTGTTAATGAACAAGGGGACATTTATTTTGAGCTATTATTTCCGAAAAGAGATCCATTGTTTTTCTAAATTCATTGAAAACAAAGAAAAGCCTGATGACTTTGATGAATCATTCTTTGAAAATGACAACGAAATTGATCAAATGATCGAATATGGTTTTATTTCAACCAGCATTGAGTATTGTCTCAAGTATGATGCCATTGATGATTTTAAAACTATCGATATTTCGGATCAAGAAGCTGAATGGAGCCCATTTGAGTGGAGTATTGAGCCAAAGTATCTTGATCTGTTATCATTCTCTGGTTTTTTTGGCTCAATCAAATGCTTTAAGCACTTATTAATGAAAGGATACGAGATCAATGAGAAGGTTCAATCAATGGTTATTTGTAGTGGTTGTTTTGATTTATTCCATTTATGCCAACCAAAAAATGTTTTCACTACTGAGAACATAATCAAAGCAACAGAGTTTTGCCATTTATCTTTAATTGACTTCATGATAGAAAGCGGAGTTGAAATAAACTCAGTGGATGAATTTGTTCATATAGTCTGTTTAAAAATTCTCCTCTTCATGAGGCCTCTTTTTATGGCCATCTGAGTGTTGTTGAATTGCTTGTGTGTAACAAGGCAGGAATAAATTCAAAAAATTATGTTGCCAATTTATGTTTTTCGATAGAACCCCTCTTCATTATGCTTCTGAAGAAGGCCATCTTAGGGTTGTTGAATACTTAGTCAGTCAAGGAGCTTATCCCAATACAAAAGATCTTGATTTAAAATTGTTCTATTTAATGTTATTCCTCTTCATTTAGCCACCCAAGAAGGCCATATAAGTGTTGTAGAATATTTAGTTAATCATAAAGCAGAAATAAATGCAAAAGATAATTCTTTTGTGGTATGGTATTTAATCGGACTCCTCTTCATCAAGCTGCAGTTTGTGGCCATCTTAGTGTTGTTGAATATCTGATTAATCAAAAAGCTGAAATTGATTCAAAAGATTATCAAGTTGAGTTTCATATTATCTTCATTCTCCTCTTCATCTAGCCGCCCAAGAAGGTCATTTAAGTGTTGTTGAATATCTAATTAAGAAAAAAGCAGACATAAATCTGAAAGATATTAGGGTTGTTTAATTTTGAATGAACTTACTCCTCTAAATTTAGCTGTTATTAAAGGCCATCTTAGTGTTGTTGAATATCTTATTGTTCAAAAAGCTGATATAAATGCAAAATCTAGAAATGGAGAGACATCTCTCCATTTTGCCGTTCTAAATAACCATCTAGACATTGTTGAATGTTTTGTTAAATACCAAGCTGATGTACACGAAAAAGGTAATTGTTTTCGGTTTTTAACATTAGTAATACTCTTCTTCACTTAGCTGCCTCTTTAGGACATGTTAATGTTATTGAATATCTATTAAATCAAAAAGTTGACATTAATGGAAAGAATAAGGATGTCGAGTTTCGATTAGTAATTGGACTCCTCTTCATTATGCTGCATTTCAAGGACATCTTCAAGTAGTTGAATATCTAATCAATCAAAAAGCTGATATAAATGCAAAAAATAGAATTATGATGTCAACATATTTGATCAAACTTCTCTTCACATTGCTATTGAAGAAGGTCATTTTGGAGTAGTTGAATATCTAGTGAACCAAAAAGCGGATATTAACATAAAGGATCATTTTGGGAGAACCCCTTTGATGGTTGCAATTAAAAAAGACAAGAAGAATGTGGTTGATTTCTTCAAACATTTTGGAATCCAATAAACCAGGTTTTTTCCGTTTAAGATATCTGAAATTTTACAATGTAAATTTGAATCTAAAAACGAAATTCTCATGAACGAAGATACGTATCAGCCAACGAAGTTTTTGCCAAAAATGATGAGTACAAAGCGATTTTTTGGGAATAGGTCTGGTTCTGTTGGCCCTGGTTTTGATTTTAATGCAATTGATATTGAAAGAATGCGAAAAGACGTTGACGACAAAGATAAATATATAGCTACTCTGCAAATCAAAGCAGATATATTTAAAGAAATTTCTAAATTGTTTAGATTGTTGATTATTGATCTGGAGGAGTCAACGGGGTTGTCTTTGCTTAGTGAGAGCCAAAAAGCCAATTTTGATCATTTGCCTCACAATGAATCGATAAGGATAATTAAATCATCAATGAATCAGATAATTGGCATCCATAAGTCTTTATCCGGCTTTTATGAATCCAAGTTTGCCGATGCTCTGGCGCAAAACAAAGAGGATATGGATAAAGTTGAACAAGAGTTGATTTTAATTTCCAAAAAAAAGGGTGAATATTTGAAAGAAATGATTCCATTGACGAGGATTACAATGATACACCAAAAAGAAAAAGAAACCCTATCAAATATTGCTGATTCGTTGAAATCTCAAATCGAAATGATTGACTCTGATTTCCACCAGAAAGAATATCAAGCAAAAGAACAAATCCATAAGGTTGATAACGAGATTGAAAAATGCAGGAGTAATACAGATTTATTATCCAAAAAGAATGAAAAGCTCTTGGGTTCCATAAATGAACCAATTCATCAAACACATGTTGATATGTTAAAGCTTAATGATAAACTCAAACAAGATATAGCCAGGATATCCCTTCAACTCACAAGAGAAAAACAAGAGCACCGCCTCACAATTGAAGAATTAGATCACACTAAGCATGAAATCGAAATAGCCAAAGATACTGTTAAAAAGTATAAAAGCTGTATGAACAGGAAAGAAATGGAAAAAGCGGAGAAAACCAATTATGATTTAAGAACATATATTGCTATGACGAGAGAAGAATCAAAGGATAAATTATCCGAGCAAATCAAACGTAACCGTGATTTAGAAAGACAAATCAATGAACTTGAAGAGGAAGAAAGTATGTTAAAACCATACCTTGTTACCATAGAAAAAAAACTTCATTCCCAAATGCATAAATTGCCACTTATGTCGGGTCAGCAAGATGATGATGAGAATAATAGTATTCAAATTCGTCCCAAAACTAGAATCTCCAAAAAAGAAATGGAGGACCAAGAAATGAGAAACATTAAAAGAGCGATGTCAAGAATCAAAACCAAACAATATCGTCCCAAAACATCATTTATATAAATTATATTGTTTTCTAATACATCTAATCAAGAGATTTGTCTCGCTTTCTGTTATCTTCAAAATACCCTGATTTTTGTTTCAAATAATAAATATTCTTTACGTTGTAAACTAGAAATGGATGAAAATAAAACTGAAGATAATCGGATAGAGCACTATATTTCCGAAATTATCAAGGATAAAATGACATATACGGCCATTTCTAGTGTTACAAAGTATATTGAAGGCATATTTTCGACAATTACTGATGGTACCAAAAACGATTTTGTGTTTACGAGCCTTCCTCGGCTTTTTGAATCAATAAATAAATCAGAAAATAATACGCAAAGAATTATACAGGAAATTATTTTGTTTAATCGATATTATATACAAATAACAATCCATTTTGGGTTTCAAGTCAATTTACTAAGAGTAATGGGAATATTGTTTGACAAAAGCATGCGAAAAGTAACTATTTATGAACCAACACGGCAATCATATCGCTCATTGGATTTAATTAACAAATTACCCGATGGAGTTTCCCTTTTATTGAAGAATCGACCAAAAATTCATATTATTAGTGATTCATTTATTGAAAATATTTATGAGTATAACTTTTTTACGAGTATTCGGGATTTTATCGAACAGAAACAGATGTCTCTACTACAGTTTCGTTATATAATAGATGTGTTTTTAGGGATGGAGTCTTCAATTAATGAAAAAGTTGTTTTCTCAGTTATTAATATCCTGTCTGATAATGCTATCGATCTTATAATTCATACAAAAGACTTTGATAATGATGTATGCTCATTTTTGGTAATGTTTGCGAAGATGCTTCCGAAAAAAGTATCATCTATTATTAATTGTTTCTCAGTTTTGATACCTATTTCATCTATTCAAATCCAAATTCAACTCTTAACATATTCTCAAACGGTTTTATCAAATAATAATTATGAAGGACAATTTGAATCTTTTAAGGATTGTATAATTGAACTTGTAAAGATTTCCAAAAATCATGAGCTATTAATGATTATTTTTGATGTTTTGCCAAATTTAGCCACAAATACACCAATATCTTCAGAAGACCTATCAGCAATCCTTTTTTCTTCTCATTCTTTTCACGAAGAAAGGGCTTTATGCATAAGCAAAATGATACCATATGTATCTGACAACATGGATTTATTTGCTCAAAGATTTCTTGATTCAAAGTTTTCATCACCTCTGATTTTACTTCAGTTAATCAATCAAGTCAATGATTTACCATTAATTGACTTAATATTTTCTAAATTTTTACTATCTGATCAGGTGCAAAACAAGTATGATATCTCACAATTATCAACCAGCAAAAAAATTGATAATGTGATACTTGAAAAAATTTCAACAGCTAATTCATACTTCGAATTGTCCAATTTATCATATTTCTTTTTGAATCATCCCAAATCTTCACAACTTCCTCTATTTTTTGAAAAAATTGATAGTTTATTATTTAAGAATCCTGATCTAATAGAATTACTTACTCGTTTTAAATTAGTTTTAAAACAATTTAATAGTAGAAAGATTTTTTGGAGCTTTTTTGAAAAGATTATGGATAATATGGGCATTTCAGGAATGACCGAATATCTAGATGGAATTATTAACTTATTATTTGAATGGTTGCTTGCTTCTGAATCTTTTCCATTTGTAAAAATGGTAGATCGTCTTTTAGAAAAAGACCAACTTTTTATTACAGATAGTTTCCCAAAATTGTTAAATATCATTATCGAGAAGTGCCCAAGTCATAATAAGTGTATTGAACTCCTATTCAAAGTTTTTAAATCATATATACAATCAAAGCACTCACATTGGTTAGTTCATTCATTATTTGATCGAATACACGATGATCTCAAAGGTATTAATGTTTATTGTTCAATTTTGTCTGAATTATTGAACGGAGAAGGTTCATTTGAGAGTGGGGTATCACATTTATATTACTCATGCTGTTACGAGTGTGATTTTTATGATATCAAATACGGAAAGTCGATAAATGTCATAATTATTAACCGCGATCAAGAATTCCATGAAACAATAGTCATTCATCCAATGAATTCATTCAGAAGGATATATTATTTAGTATCTAAAAAGCTCAAAGTATCTATTTCAAGCATTAATCTTGAGCTTAGAATCAAAGGAAATTCAATGGGTATTATTGATCCAAAAAATTCTATATGTTCTCTGCCATTTAACTTAAATTTTGCCTATTCTCTATTTGTCATATATAAACAAGACCGATTATTTAAAGATTATGAAATTGAAGAAATCTCTCCCACCTTTATAGAATCATTTCAAAATCACTTTCAATCATCATGGCTTTGTAAATCCAATAGTACTGTTTTGTGTTCAGTAGCATCATTTTTCGGAATAACAAAAGAGTATGATAGTCATAAACTTCATTGTATACCATCAAAAGAATTGCCATGGTATTTATCTTTTAATCAAAATATTGATTATATCTCGTTTGAAGAGATTGTAGAAATATTCCGAGTCCTTAATTTGAATAATCTTGATAGTATCAGTAATATGATTATTTATGAAAGGTTGATTAGAATTAATACTAAGTTTTTTTTCATTCAGAACATGTATGTTCTGTATTTGATAGAATCAAAATCTGAAGTATTGAGAAATATATTTGCACATTTTGCAGAATTATCATGCACATCCACAATATTTACAAATTTAATGATTGATGGAGGGAAAATTGAGAACAGGTCGAACACAAACGAGTTATTTCAAATAGTTAAATCACTAATTGTGCCATCCGATAGTTTTTCTTTTTTTTTTCAGGACCTAATTCAATATGAAAATGATTATTTTTCTTCAATAGATTATACATTTATTGGATTATTATCCTTGATACCCAAGAGCATTTCTAATCTATCAATTGTCATTGAAAGACTTTTTGCTCCCCCAAACATATATCAAAACAACCGTCCATTTTTGCATACAGAAGAGTCTAGAGCCTCTGCTTTTTTGTTCATAATGGAGAATAGCTCTTATGATATGATATGTTCATATATGAACTCATTATTTGTCAAAAAGGTACCTATATCAAATGATTTTACTAATAAAATGCGTAATGGAATAAGAAATATGGGAGCAACTTGCTATATGGCTTCTCTTGTCCAGTCTCTCAATAGTCTTAAGAATTTTTCCATCGGATTACTATCTGCACCAACTAATAAGCTTTCTCCGTTCTCTTTATGTCTTAGGAAAATATTTGCTCAGTTAAGATATGTGAGGGGAAAAACTGTATCCATTCAACCATTAATAGAGTTTTTTAAAGACATTTCTCCAAATGTTCAACAAGATGCCAGCGAAATCTTAATGATGATATTGAATAAAATGCATGAAGAAAATGATAAAGAATATGATATTACCACATTATTACAAGGAGAAATGGATATTATCATGACATCTGACGGAAGGGATTTGTCATCAAGGAAAGAACCATTTTTTCATCTTTCTATTCCTACAAAGAATATTTATTCTTTCAGTGACTCCATTTCCAAGTGTTTTGCTGAAGAATTGATAGATGACTACACCGATATTAATGGAACAAAATGTGTTGCTTATAGAAATGTTAGTGTTTCCAAATGGCCCACTTATTTGATAATTCAGCTCCAAAGATGGGAATATCCTCTTGGAACAATGAGAAGATCTAAACTTGAACATTTTTTCAGCTTTCCAATGATTCTTTTAGGATCTGAATTACCACATAATTCTGCTGCAACAGTATGCCCTCATGACTATCTTTTGTCATCTGTTGTCGTTCATAGGGGAAATGCAGAAGTAGGTCATTATTTTTCGATTGTTGAAGGAGATGATGGAGAATGGTATTTATGCAATGATTTGCAAATTGATTATTTTTCCCAGAGCGATATTCCAAATTGGTCATTTGGAGTACAGGATGACGATGGAATAATTGATACCGGATACTTACTGTTTTATCGAAAAAGAGTAATGGATGATTATAATCCTTGTATACCTAAAGATCTGAATCAGTGGATAGATCGAAGTATAATGAAATATTGGCCTTCTGTAGTTTTTTCTTCCTACCAATTTATTGATTTTGTGTATGAAATAACCAAAAGCAACGAATCCAATATTGTTTATGAAATCATGCTTAATGTATTTTTTAAAATTCTTCCATTTCATGAAGAAATTTGTAACAAATGGGAACCATTGATACGAGAAAAAACCAAATCATCTAAAGAAAAAATGGTTAAATTCCTCGAGTATATTCCATCAGGAATTGGACGGCAGCTTCCAAAAGTTTTTTCGATTTCACATTCTTTGTATGGTGATCTAATATATGATATCCTTATTTTAGAGGGATCTACAACCAAATATTTTAAGGCTATACTTAATTGTTTTGGTTGTGAGTATTCATGGAGAACAATTAAATTTATTTTTTCCATTATAAGGGCAATGTTGCAAAATAGCGAGGTGGATTGGACTTCTGAAGAAGGTACATTGAATATTGTTGTGTGTTTCTTTAAACAAGAAATATCAGGTGAGAATTTCAAATTAGTGTCATCTGATTTGAAAAAGGTTGTAGATTTATTATGTAGCCAATTTGAAATTATTTATTCTGAGAAGGGCTTTGTTCAGTTGATTAAAGACTTCATATTCTCTCCTAATATTACCCATATTTCTAGAAAATGTAAGAAATTAGAGAGTTTAACAAACATCCTATCACAAATTGCCAAAGACTTTCCAAATATAATAGAAGGGGATTCCCAGCTATCCAAAATACTCAAGCCATACATGAGAAATGTTCCCCCACAAGAAGAAATGCCAGTTACTTTAAAAACTGAAGCTCCCAAAAAAGCTGTTGAATATACTCTACCAATTATTAAACCAATTGTACAAAATAATGCTCCACCTGCCCCACAAATCATGATGGGATACCAACAACCAAATTACTATTATCAAAACCCATTCTACCAACCAATGATGTACTACTACAATCCATATCCTCTTTATGAATACCAGAATCCATACTCTCAGTATTATCAGCCCAACATGGTACCAAAAATTGTTCCCCAAGCCCCACCACCAGCCCCTCCGAATCCCCAGGTGACAACAAAGGTTTTTAAGAAACCTACGAATGTAAATAATAGACTTTAACTAGTGTTTCATCTGAGGAGAAAAATTGGAGAACGTTATTAAATGACACTAGCTGATTACTCTTGTACTAGCTCATTAAATCGAACACCCGGTCCAGGGGCATATGAACTTGATGATATTCGATCTTTTGGAAATGGTTATTCGAAAAAATGTTCAATTCGTCCTCGAATTAAAGATAGGGAATCATCAACCTCAAAAATTGATTACCCTCCGATGCAAAGTTCTCTTTCAAAAAAAGGGTTCACAATTGGTCACAGGACAACGAATAAAAATGCGGAACCTTCACCAGGCCCTTCTTATTTGCCAGATCCTAACGAGGGTTTCACCAAATCTGTTAAAATTAAGGGAGGAAACAAGAAAAATCCTAAGTCTGGTAGATCTCCGGGGCCCGCAGATTATTTTCCTCAGCCTTTGCCATCAACATCAGTCCCAACACAAGGTAGTAGGCCTCCAATCGTATTAGATCAAATCGCTGCATCTCCTGGACCTGCTGCATATGATATTCCACCATTTTTTGGGAAAAATGCTCCAAAACTTACTATTAGACCCAGAACATCGACATCATCAACAAGAAGTACTGATCCTGGGTATTTGTTTAATCAAAAATCTGAGTTCGGTAAGGATTCTCCAAAATGGTCATTTCCTAAGTCTTCTCCAATTCCAACAGCATCACAGAAGATCCCAGGACCAGGTGAATACGACAGCTCTGAGACTCATTCATCAAGGATTGGACCATCTATACATCCTCTGACTGAACGCAAAGAAGCTGAAATTATTAATGTTCCCTATGTGAATGTTCGACAATTTCCGAATTTAAGACCAATGACAATTGGTTCCCGCATTGAAAGCGATGTGTGGCGGAAAGATACAACTATTCCTGGTCCTGCATTTCTTCCTGATAGTTCTCTGGAACTCAAACCAATCATGATCAGGGATAGGTTTAAAGAAAAAACTAACCAACAATCTCCAGGCCCTAGCGACTATGAACCAATTGATGCTCACAAATCAAAAGCAAATTCATTCTCAATCAAAGGACCAATTTCTAGAGATGATTGGTATCCAATTGATAAGGCAATTCCTGGCCCTGGCCAATACAGTATCAATCAAGTCAATACTTTGCCAAAGTGGACAATTGGAGAGAGATCTATATCAAGACACTCAACCTCAAAATAAAAATGTTAGTTTATCCGTCAATATTTTGTCATGGGAAACAAAGAATCCCAACCAGTCAGTCCTGGTTTTATATATATTAATGAAGAAAAGGAATTTCACAAATTTTTTACTGACAAAGAGACTAACATGTTTGTTTCTCATCGATATGTTTTGTCTCCAAAAATTATTAAACAATTATTGATGAGTAACCCGGAAATATTTCCAAATGTTAGCGAAGTCCTTAGGTACTTGATCACATTCGAAGAAAATGAACAGGATCTATCACTTTTGCAACCTTTGTTCAAAGAATACAACCTTGGGAAAGATATTTCTTGCATAAGGGGTTATAATAAAACGTATGCAAAGCAAGAAATTAAAAAGACGGAAGGGAGGTCTCCTTTAATGAGTTGTCTTGAAAGTTTATTTCTTAGAACTTTTGCTAATTCAACAATCGATACATTTGATTTTTCTTGTATTGAATCCATAGCATCAACTTCAAATATAAGTCCTCCTATTTCAGAATCTCTAATTAATGTTCCCTCATATCATTCATTGCTATCGATGAATTCAATCAATCCGAGAGCTATGACAAGTAATGGTCAATTTCTGTTTGTTTTTGGGGGTGACAGCTCAGTTTTTACTTTTCCAATCCTCGAGAATGGCTCAATATTATCCCCGATATCTCATTCGGTTAAAATTTCTGATTCTGGCTCTGCTTCAATATATTGTGATTCATTAAGATTATATATTGTTTCTTCTAAATTATATGTTTATTCTATTGATACTTTATTGTATTCGGATTCCAACCAAATTGTACCAAAAGATGAGTTAAAGACTCCAAATTGTCAGTTTCTCGCTTCTGATGGAGTTATTCGTGTTCATATGAATTCAAACTATCAAGTTTTTTTGTATGATTTTAACAGTGATAAATATTTTCATACCATTCAACTTTGTAAAGGTGTTGCTGAGGTTAATCCAAATGTACCAGAATTGCTCCAAAAGACATTTTTATATGAAGTTCCCTCGGTGACAAATGGAACCCATTTAAGCTTTTTAATCAAAATCTCAGATACTCAAGCTTTAATGAGAGAGTTTTCATTAGTCAATGGAGAGCATATTTCTGATATTTTGTTTAATACTGATTCATCAATTCTATGCCTTTGTCTTGACATAATAAACCGTCAGTATTGGGTATCATCAGGAAATGGAGGCGAAATTGTCATTAAGTCTCTTCAATATTATGGATCCTATGATCCTTTATCATTTGGATTATCTCTATTTGCTCAAACAGAAACAAAAAAGAATAATGATAAGGTTTTATTTTATGTAATTTGCAAACTTAGACAGATAATGATTAGCAATGTGCATAACACAACTTTCAATGAGCTTTTTTCTTTGACTGAACAAGATTTGATATCTTGTATCAGTAATTCAATGGCATTATTTAATGAAATTAAGAATAATTCCAGCAATTCTTTGTTGTACAAAGAAATTCTCAAGTTATATGCTCTCATTATTTCGAATTGTATTAGTAGCATTATAGAGGAGAAATCATCAAATCCAATTTGTATAAGGGAAAAAATACAAACTCTTCTCATTTCGATTGTTCATGGATGTCTTGATACATTTTCCATCGAAATTTCTTCAGTTTTTCTCATTGATCATATGGATTTCCTTGTAACTGAAGCATTATATCCCATAATTATTGCAATTGTTGAATTTTCCAGTGACTCACTATTATTTCCTTTCCTAAAATCCATTTCAATGTCCAAGTTTTTGACTTTTGTTCCTCTTGATAAAGAGAATAAATTTTCTAAAACCATATTATCTGGTGAAAATATTGAGAATATTCAACCCAAAATTCTCTCACTTTTGTTCATTCAGCAGAGAGTTATTGTACGTGAATCTGCTGCAGAACTAAAGAATGATATGTTTTCATCTGTTACCTTATACGAATCAAAAAGAATTCCTGTAACTGCAATTGATTTTCTTAGTATCTATATTCAATTTATTATAAATGAGTTTACCAACCGCTTGGGTCTTATTAAATCATTCGAGGAACTTGAAAAAACATTGATTTATCATCTTTTAAATAATTTTTTAATGCTTCTTTGGGGTATGGTTGATCAACATGCAATTGCCAAAATTATTTTACCACTATTATCTGTTTTGCCCCAATCATTAAAGTTATTTTTTGCTAAATTGAATCATGATCCATTTTTGAAAGAAGAGTCATGTGAGTTTATTAACAGAATTGCTTTTTCTTTTGGATTGTATTCAGCTACTTTGATAAAAGGTGGTGATTATTCAGATTTTGAGAATAGAAATAAATGGCTAATTCAAGCTAATATGGATCAAGAATTTTTGAACAACCAAGCAGAAAATCCATATATGGTTACATCTCATGTTCTGTACAATAATTTTATACATAATGGAAAAGAAATAATAAATATAGTGTATAGAAAATGGAAACCTGCTATAAACAGGAATATATCGAATGAGATTTCATATTATGATAGGTTAAGTTTGTCTGTTATGATGCTTCATTTGAAAATGGACCAAGTTTTGGAAAATTTATCTTCATCTTCCACCATAAATGATGAACTGAGGCCTCTTTTAGACCAAATGTCTAGGATAAGAAATACCATAATACAAAATTTAAGATCAGGAGTTTCTAATATTATGATCGAAAACAAATGCAAACTATTATTGAAGATGAAAACATCATTTTCAATTGGAGATGATATCCCTAAATTGATCAGCAATTTTATATTATCTAAAGATACACCTGAATCAATTATTCATTTTATTACAAATCAAAAAATTAGGGTTGATTTGACAAGCATTGGATTTCCATTAGTTCAAGCACTTTATCAAGGATCACTTGATCCAAAATTTTATAATATTGTGTCTTTGGCACTTACTACAATTAAGAATTTTGATAATTTATCATCCCTCCTTCAAAATGAGAAACAAACAAATGGTCATATTTCAGAATTTCTTAATTTGGTTGCTTCTAATCGATCCCCTAATCTTTTATTGGTTGCTCAGCAACTAATAAGGAGTAAAGTTGTGAAACAGAGTGAGTCATCTGGGTTTTTGAGACCATTTTTTAATGAGCTAATTTCACAACATGATAATTATAGATCTTTTGCGATATGTGTTAATCTCTCCAATTCTATTGAAGGATTATTAGAAGAATTAATGAGTCAACCTAACCCCCAACCAATACATCTTTTTTTCATAGCTGATATACTTAGAGATATGACCAAAGTTAATTTGAGCATTCTAAGCAAATGTATTCAAATCGTTTTGCATAGCAAAAACTCCACAATTCGCTATGCTGTAAGGGCATTATATTTTGCATTTCAAAAAGCAATAGTTCATGATGAAAAATTAGATATAGATCTCTCATATTTATTAAATTATTTAGGAAAATGTCAAATAACGATGAAAGAACCAATCATTGCTTGTGAATTAGTAACCTTATTTAGGCAGTTGTTACTTTCCACCACGAACGTATCTTTCAGATTGATTAATGTTATTAAATCAATCACTCCTGAAAATGCAAAAGATAACGAAATTGCCGCAGTGTTTTCTATCCTTGGTGGGTCTCTTGAGATTAAAAGGCCATACTGTCACTGTTCAATATTTTCAAATCATTCAAAGTATCCAAATGGAATACTTTTTGGATCGAAAAATGACTCTCTCTTTTTCGAAGATCCATTTAATTTTGATACTGTACCGATTTCTGCTAGTAACTATCGTGTTTTGCCCAAACCTGATGTATCTTTCAATCCATACATGTTTCCCGATTTTGAATATGTTTTATCTTTTTATTTTAAATGTACAAAGATCATTTCCAATTCAATTTCTGTGTTATTTATTAGATCTCTATCATCATATATTGAGGTTCAAGAATTTGCATGCTCAATAAATGAGGATGTTTTTAATGATATTATGAACAGATGTGTGTGTTACATGAGCCCATTCGATACAATTCATGAAACTGTATCGACATTAACAAACATAGGCCACAAAAGTATTTCAAAAAGTCATTGCGGGTTCGAAGTACTATGTTCTAATGACTATCCATCTAAGGTGTTTGTTTCTCCAATCATAAAAAGTAGCCGAGTTGATGTTACTGTTACTTCTAATGTCAAATATATCGGTTATATTGGAATAGTAACTGATTCTTTGAAATCAAATGTTTCATATCAATTATTACATATTCCTTCTAATACTGTTTATCCATCCGAATCTCAAGTTCGTCTTCAGAAAATAGAGAATTCTTTTTCTTTTTCAATAATTCAGAGGAATTTACAGATCAAAGATGTTTGTTTAAAAATCAACGATAAGAAAACTCCTATTAGGATTGTTATCTCACCATTACAAGATAATTTGGATATTGGTATTGTTGTCAAAGATTTCGACAAAGTTTTTGAAAATGATGATGCTAAGATACCTCTACTTGGGGGGATGAATAGACCATTTTCAAGTGACACAAGATTATATGATTTCCCTGCATGGACGAAAAAAAGTCTATCTGAAGTATCGGTTCTTTTGTCCAATATTCAAAACCTTAAACCATTTCCATCTTTATTGCCAAATGACTCAGAATACTATTATAAATTACCCGATCCTCCAAAGAAAATGCCTTTACATCCTGAAGATGCTTCATCGATGTCTGAGTCTCTATTTATAAGTTATTCAAATCACTTTTTTGCAAAGTTGTTTAGTCAAAGTATTACTATTGTTATTATGAAACTTGTAAAATTTGGTTATGCGGCAGATATTCCACCACATTTTCTTATCAGGCTGTTTTCCATATTGTCTATACAATTAGAATGCCTTAATGAATCTGAATTAGCCAAAGGTAATTTCCCATTTTCTTTACAAACATCTATTTTATCTCCCCATTCTGTTTTAAACGAGTTTGATAGTGATTATGTTGAGTCTTCTCATCAAGCAGTCAGATTAATTGCCCAAACAAATGGATTTGATATGTATCTCCAGAGATATATTAAGAATTTAATGGACACCCCTCATTGTCATTTACTATCTGATCCATCATTATCATTATTATATTTTTCTAAAGGAACCTTTAATTTATCGGTGAATATTAACGCTGAATTGTTTGGTGCAACACATATGATTGTTTCAATACCTGAATTCAATAATTGCATCGGTCATTCAATTAGGGTGAATAATACAGAATGTTCTTTGCCTTTTATTGTTTCAAACAATAAGCTTGTTTTCGATCTTTTAAATGAATCATATTTAAATCGACCATTTTCTGTAATGTTAATTAATAATAATTATAATTCTTGGGCTTTTGGTACTGTTTTTGAGCTCATTTTATTAATCAAGCATTTGTATCACCTTTCATCTCAAAATTCTGGAGTTCTTATTCGTTCAATTGTGTTAGATCTTCTAATGTTGCAGTCTCCATATTCTTGGCCATACATTGTTAAGCTGATTGGTTATTTTTGTCAAGATTTTGTCGAGCAGAGTTCAATTACTGGAGATTATATTTCTCGTTTGGTGTTACTAGGATCATTTATAAACAAATATCGGGAAAAACTTAATATTCAAATATCATCTTTCTTTATCCAAGAACAAAGAACAATAACATCTGGATTGCCATATAAACTTGCACCATCCTTCCCTGAGTTTATATCCTCTAAAGCCCAATGTAAACATGCCACAATTGCCATTCCTCTTCCAGTTTTGAATTTCACTCCATCAAAAGATGAGATTCATAGTCTTTTTGTTTTGTATCAAAATTTGGTTGCAGAAAGACATTCATTTGATGGATATCCATTTTATGAAATATTACCCATATGGTTATCATTATCAAATTATTTGTCAATTAATGATTCCAGTTCAATTGAAGTTTCTAGACAAGAAAATGGTTTAATAACCATTCACAGATTAAGCAAATCCATTTGTACTGTGATGCTTGAAACCATTAACATTCCAATTCACTCAGCTTTAGTGATGTATTCAAACGATGTGTCTTTTTCGTCATGTGAAATTATTCCTGCTGATGATTTACCAAAGAGTGTAAATATTTCCTCATCATATTTATACATTCGATTGATTGATATTCCAGATGTAAATAATCTTGACATTAAAGAGATTAATCAATCATTAGTGTATCCAGAAGGTTCTACAGTTCAATTTAATTCATCAGATATTCATGACTATTTTATATCAGATATGGATCAGTTTCTTTTTAAATGGACCCCAGCTCAAACAAGGGATTTAGTCTTATGTTTTCAAGAGAGGCTATTTCAGCAAACTGATTTCGAATTACTGAAAGAAGGAGCTTTGAAGTCTCCACATATTGATATGTTTTCTCCAAAAGTTGTTTTATTATATACTTTTTTTATCCATAGATTTAATTATATGTGGCATCATCATAAAATCAAGATTCCAGAGTCAATCAACCCCTGTGTAATGAATTTCATTTCCCCTGAAGATGCATCAAAAGATTTTATTCATGATATTGTTAATTCCAATGCTGGTATACCTTCTATTAAAATCAATCGGCGAGATGCTCATCGGATTGTTCTTGATGGAAGTGGGGATCAATCAATGACCATCATTGCTCAGTTTACGAAACAAATCAAAGATCTCTCCATTCAAAAACTACAAAGGAAAGAATCCCCATGGAGTGTAAGCTTTAAAGGAGAAGGAGCTATTGATGCTGGAGGTCCTCAAAGGGAATTATTTAATGAAGTTTCTTACTCAATTTTCCAACAAACATCAAATCTGTTTATTCTTTCTCCCAATGGCAGATATCATTGTGGTTCCTTTAGAGATGTATTTGTTCCATTTACCAATCTTGGTAAAACGTCTTACCCACAGTATATAGCTATTGGAACATATTTGGGAGTTGTAATTCGTACCGGATTGCCTCAGAATCTGCCATTTGCACCATTTATATGGAATTATCTTGCTGGAGAAGCTATAACTGAAAGAGATATTCTAATGATTGATGATAGGCTGAAAACCCAAATTAATAGACTTCGAGAAGCAAAAAACGATTCAGATTTTGTTTCTAGGTTTTCAATAACCTGGTCTTTAGAAAGCTGGTCGGGCAGTATTGTTAGTCTTTCATCAAAGCATAGTGAAACTTATGTTAAAGGAGAAGAAGTTGAACAGTACATTGTAGAATGTGTTTCAGAGAGAATCAAATCTATCACACCATATCTTACTTTAATCCGTCGAGGATTTGTCGAAAATATTGGATTTGAGTCCCATCCACTTATGAGTTCAGGTTTATTATCAATTCTTGCTCAAGGGACTAATATTATTACATCTGCCCAACTTAAGCAGATCACCAGTTTTACCGGATTTGCTACCAACAATGACACCGCTATTAAGAACTACTGGATTGCGGTAGATCGTATGACTAATGAACAGAGATCTAAGTTATTGAAGTTTATCACCTCTTTAACTCGACTTCCAAATCGAGAATCCTCTCAGAGCTTTAGAATCACAGTATATAAAGCATCAGAGCCTGTTGATCGGAACTTACCTCGATCTTCAACTTGTTTTAATAAGTTGTATCTTCCTCCTTATTCTACTGCTGAAATAACCTTCCAGAAGATAGTTACAGCAATAGAACTATGTGATACAATGGAAAACATGTAAAAATTGCATATTTTATGTTACTCTTTGTTTCTCTTCAAGTGAAATTTGGAATATACCACAATTTTGGAATAAATAATGCAAGATTTAAAAGTAGAGAAGAAGTTTTTTTATTGCGAGGGTCTGAAAGTAGTACTAATCAAATGAATAATAATAATGAGGTTAATAACAGTTCAAATTGCATTTCAGCTCAAAATTCAGACCTGAAGAATAATTCTGAAACACTTAATGCTGGTTTGACTGGAAAATTTTCTGAAATAAAAAATGATCATCAAAATATGGCTAAGAATGGAGAAAAAGATCAAAAGAATAATACTAAAGGCAAAATTCTGAACAAAAAAATGAACAATACCAACCTAAAGAAGGATGAAACATTGGAAAAGGTTAAAGCCCAAGCAACACCAACTAAAGGGAATCCAAATAAGGGAAACCCTTTGTCAAAAACAACATTAAAATCCAACAATTCATCTCAAAAAAACCAAAAGGCTCCAGCAAAACAAGGCAATGAATCAAAAGGGACTCAAAAGCCAGTCAATTCATCCCAAAAAAACCAAAAGGCTCCAGCAAAACAAGGCAATGAATTAAAAGGGACTGAAAAGCCATTCAATTCCTCCCAAAAAAACCAAAAGGCTCCAGCAAAACAAGGCAATGAATTAAAAGGGACTGAAAAGCCATTCAATTCCTCCCAAAAAAACCAAAAGGCTCCAGCAAAACAAGGCAATGAATCAAAAGAGACTGAAAAGCCATTCAATTCCTCCCAAAAAAACCAAAAGGCCCCAGCAAAACAAGGCAATGAATTAAAAGGGACTGAAAAGCCATTCAATTCCTCCAAAAAAAACCAAAAGGCTCCAGCAAAACAAGGCAATGAATCAAAAGAGACTGAAAAGCCAGGCAATTCATCCCAAACAAGCCAAGTATTGACTGAAAGTCAAGACAATACAAACAATACTGCCATTATATCAAATGGAGAAAAAAATTATTCTGATTTCAATAGTATTCCTATAATAGAACCAAATCAGACCAATTTAATCGATTCTGTTAGCCTGAATACCTCAACAACCATCAATGAAAATGATCTAATACAGTCTGAAATAAAAGGAAACAGAGAATCCACAATCATAGGAGAAAACATTTTATCTGAAAGAATGGATCAGGACTCTAAGACCAATTCGTTAAATGTAACCACAATTGAAAAAGATATGGATAACATCACTGAAAAAACAAACAAAGACATACATTCATGTATTAATGAAAGCTCAAGTCAAACATATTCTCTGAAGAATGATAATTTGGAGATCAACTTGCAACAAATGGAAAATCAAACCAATGAAATCAATAACAATAATTCTGATCCTGTGTTGCAAAAAAAGATTCACAACTCATCAATAACGAAAAATAATGTATCTCGATCAGAGGAATCAATCAAAAAAAAATCATACAAATTTTCTCAAATATGTTTTGAGTATCTTTATAAGTATCCCATTAATAAAGTCTCGGAATATATTGATATAATGAGATCATCACTGAGGAAAAATAGATCGGCAGCTCTTTTTTCTCAATTGAATAGATTGTCTCATTCAATCACACCAATACCATTCACACTTATTGAAAAGTCAAATAGAGCTTTTTCCGACAAAAGAAATTTCCAAGAAAAGTTGTTTAATATTCCAAAAAATCATGACCAAGGATATTGGTGTTTGCTTGATTCTCTGGTAGATTTCAGTTTTTCGATAGATCCACCCAAAATAATTAAGTATTTGCTATTTAATAATACCAACGATTCGCCAAATTTGGCTGATCATCTATATGCAGAAATAAGATATAGTCATCAGATTGTAAATACCTATTTGGGTGTTTTAGGAAATAATTCTTCTATCACTCAATTATTTGAATTCCCTATGCCTTTACCATGCTCAAGGATTGTGATTAAAGCGCACAATACCAAATCCAATCACACCTGCATTCCATTATTCTCAATTTTTGGATACCTAGAATACATTAATAAATAATATACAAATTTATAAACAATTATGTTATGTAACCTCAACGAAGTCATCCATTGGATGGAATGTGGGTTTTAAAGGATTAGAATGTCTATGCAATCTCGTCGAAACTTTTTGTGGAACAGGGGCATTGTGTACAATACTACTCGATGCACAATGTATTGAGCTATATCGAGGGCATAAGCATAAATCATCCATGAAAACTTGCTCTACAGCAGTAATTGGAGCAAGACGAGGTATTTGTTCCCAATTTGGTCGGTCTATTTTTTTTGGAGGAGCTTTTATTTTTGGAGGATCTTTAAAGAGTGGATGTTGGGCCAAAACATGCATGGATATACGCTGATCTGGATCAACAACAATCATCCGCTTGATTAATTCTGAGAGAATCATTGGAATACCTTTAGACAATCGATACTGTCCTGTTACAGCAAGCTGCTTGAGCGCTCCTAATGAATCACATGGCCACGGACTAGATCCGGTTGCCATGAAAACAAACATTACCCCAAGAGCCCAAACATCAGCCTTTTTGGGATCATGAGCTTTTTTCATAAATATTTCTGGTGCTGTGTACTGGTATGATCCACCAAAAGACTTTTGCTTGGATCCGTTACTCTCCAGACTCAATCCGAAATCGGCCACTTTAATTTTTCCATATCCATCAATTAAAATGTTTCCTGGCTTTATATCATGGTGGGAAATCCCTTTTGAATGGCAATAATTAAGTGCACTCACAATCTGCGACCCATATTCCACAAATTTCTGCATAGAAAGCCCATTCTTGATCTCTGCTTGATCGTGCAAACACCCATTTACGCAATACTCCAAAATAAGATAAAAACGATTCCCATTATGAAAATGATCATACAATCTGATGATATTAGGGTGATCTAGCTGAGATAACGCCTTAATTTCTGCTTCAACAAGATCCCACTTCGGATCAGTGTCTAATGTATCAACTATCATCACTTTCGCAACGTAATTAATCCCAAATTTCATATGCTCAACTAAATACACTTCAGAAAAGCCCCCACGCCCCAACAAGCTAGTGAAATTGTACTCGCCAACCACAAAGGGAAGGTTCCCGCTTTTTATCGACCCGGGTAATGTTTTGTTGAGACGCTCGACGTTCGTCATAAAATAATTTGCTTTCAATTATTCAATGACCAAATCGAGAAATATTCTTCACAAACCTATCAATGGATTGAATGTTGTTAGCTGTTTTATTGAAAATTGAGAAAGAGACAAATTTGGGGATTTTACGGGTTTGTCGATCGATTACCGGGTTACTTCTTCTACTATTCTTCGTGATTCATGTGTTGATCGCAAGGTTGCTAAGGATGATTGGGGGATTATGGAGGATGATTATTATCGTAAGAGATTGGATGAATTGAAGAACAAGGAGATTGTTCGAGAGAGGAGAAGAGCGATGGAAGAAGGACAGAGGAGGGAAGCTATTGCTAGGAAGGAGATTGATTTGGAGAAAAAGGGAAATGTTTCTGAGATGAAACTGAAGTATTTGTCGGATTTTGGGATAATTGGAGCGAAAAAAGAAAATGAGATGAAAATGGCAAGGGAATTGAAAGAAAGTGTTGCTGATATGGTTCCGAATGTGTTGGTGGATATGAAGGAGAAAAAGATGAAGGAAGGAGAAGAATTCAGGAGGGAAATGCGGAAGATGATAAGAGAAGCAAAGAAAAAGGAGAGAAATGATATTCTTGAAAAAGTTTTTTATCAAGCTCCACATCAAAAAGCTAAAGAGAATGCACAAAGAGGGACTAACAGTGTTCACAGGGATCCCATAGCAATAGAGAGCAAAGAGTATCTGTCTGCAATATCCGATCAAGAAGCTGAAAGAATTCGAATGAAAGAAATTAAAGAAAATCAGAAATTCATTGAAAAAAGTATTGAAGAACACAAGGCACAAAAAGAGCAGAAACTGAACATGCATGTTGGATTGATGAATCAACTTCAAGTTTCAAGGGACAAAAGAGAAGATGATTTTTTAGAACACAGGGAAAGAATGCGAATTGAGAAGAAAAATGAAGAACTGAAAAGGGTCGAAAATGAAGAAAAAATGGCAATTGAGTTTCAGAGGAAGTGCTTAGAAAAGAAAACAAAACAGATTCGAGAAGCAAAAAAGGAGAACAAAATTTTGCAAAGAATATCAGAGAGAAATAAGATACTTTCAAAATCAAAAGCTGAATTCTTTAATAATGCTTTTGATTATCAACAAGATGGAAGGTTGAGATGTGCAAAATTTCGGGTTAATCCCGAAGAGAAAAAGATTAACAGAAAAAGTACTGAATTGATTTCGATAAAAGGATTCTTAGGAATCAAATGATTAAATTCTCTGTGACTATATGAATATCTGAAGAGTTGTGTATTGCATTTCTTTATAGGACAAATCCCTCACCAAATTATGTGAATTACATTTATCCAATGAATGAATTCTGCAAACAAAATTACTATCAAGATTGATTTAATGTTAAAATTGGTTCATTAGCAAGCCAAAAATTCGTCATTTGAGATTATTGTTGTTCTGGTAACTTGTGACGACAACTTGGGCATTCACTATGCATCTTTAGCCATGGTTCAAGACAATCTTTATGGAAACCATGCTTACATGGAAGAACATATACATCTGATCCTTTTTCGAACTGCTCGAGACAGATAGAACAAGTATCCTCAACGCAAACACCATCATCATACTTTAGACAAGGAATTCTATTGATGAAATCTGTTTCAGCTGGGGGAGATCCTAAAGATTGCCTGTTCATCCTAAAAAGCCGTTCTGCCAACGCTTGTAATTGATCTTCATTCCCCAAAAAGAAATCTCCCATTTGGTTTCCAGGAGCAGCATCCTGATTAGTTGGAGCTGCAATTGGGCCAAAAACTTGGCCCATAATATTCTGAACAAAATCTAAAACACCGTTTCCATTAGTCCGATCTCCAGGAAACCCGAACAAGCTAGAAAACGACATATTAGGAACAACCAATCTTATGTGTCTCCGTGTATTAGGCACATTTGAAACTGCAGGTGGATTATTCGTTATTGGTATAATAGATTCTCCTTCTTCAATTTTCTCCACAAAATCAGCATTACAAATCGAACACATCCCTTCACCATTAAGGCCGACCCTACGATTGCACTGGTAGCACCACATATTCTCTTCCATTTTTCTGTCTATGTTTGGCCATTGATCGTTGTCCTATTTAAAAGGTCTATTAAAGAAACAATTTGGGTCTTTTTGGTGAATAGGTGGCTCATTTGATGTATCAGATACAAAGAGAGAAATATCTTCAGCTTGGTTTGGTATACCAGATTCTTGAACATTTATTGTTGGCAAATTACTTGTAGGAGGCGATGATGAGTTAACAGACATACCACTAGAGTCACTAGGTGATCCATTAAGGCATACATTTGATTGGGATTTGGAAATCACAACCTCTTGAATCACATCAGATTTCTGCCTAACAAGCCAGCTCCACCGATTTTTAAGCGCATCAGGACTCCTTCCAGGCAAAAACTTGGCAATTTGAACCCATGAATTCCCTAATATTATCTGTTTTTCTATTAGTATATTATCTTCTTCTGAACTCCAGCTAGTTGTAACAACATCAGGGCGCAGATGATTTAACCACCTTTCTCTACACTGTTTCCCTGTGCGGTTCGGCATTGACTGAGAAATCAAAGCCCAGTTTACTGGACCATACTTTTCGACAAGGTCTTTTAAATTGCGATCCTCATCTTCGGTCCACTTAACTTTCTTCGTCGAGGATATCTTTTTGAACATTATGCTAATATTATCTAGTGTTGGTTTCATGTTTCTCAAGCAGACAGACTCCTTCAAAAAAAGAGTCATTTTTGCATGGCAGTTCTCCTTTTTTTACTTTTGGTAAATTGTCAGGAGATGGAGAAGGACAGTGAAAGGAGGAAAGAGATTGATGGTATAATTGATGTCGATAATGGGAAAGGTGGAAATCAAGGAGCTGATATGGATGAAGAGAGGATGAGAGCGTTGAAGGAACAGAGAATTGATGGGGAGAATAAGATGGAAGAAAATGATATGAAGAGTGATGAAAACAGGGAAATTGATAGGAAGAATATATTGGGAGATGGGATTAATGAGGATGTTAAACGTGAAGAGCCTAAGCAAGAGGAAATTAAACCAGAAGAACCTAAACAAGAGGAAATTAAACCCGAGGAGCCTAAACAAGAGGAACCCAAGCAAGAGGAAATTAAACCAGAGGAACCCAAACAAGAGGAACCTAAGCAAGAGGGTATTAAGCCAGAGGAACCCAAGCAAGAGGAAATTAAACCAGAGGAACCCAAACAAGAGGAACCTAAGCAAGAGGAAATTAAACCAGAGGAACCTAAGCAAGAGGGTATTAAGCCAGAAGAACCCAAACAAGAGGATATTAAACCCGAGGAGCCTAAACAAGAGGAACCCAAGCAAGAGGAAATTAAACCAGAAGAACCAAAGCAAGAGGAGATTAAACCAGAAGAACCTAAGCAAAATGATGTTAAACCAGAAGAACCTAAACAAGAGGATGTTAAACCAGAAGAACCCAAACAAGAGGAACCTAAGCAAGAGGAAATTAAACCAGAAGAACCTAAACAAGAGGAAATTAAACCCGAAGAACCAAAACAAGAGGAAATTAAACCCGAAGAACCAAAACAAGAGGATGTTAAACCAGAAGAACCCAAACAAGAGGAAATTAAACCAGAAGAACCTAAACAAGAGGAACCTAAGCAAGAGGAAATTAAACCAGAAGAACCTAAGCAAGAGGAAATTAAACCAGAAGAACCTAAGCAAGAGGATGTTAAACCAGAAGAACCCAAACAAGAGGAAATTAAACCAGAAGAACCTAAACAAGAGGAACCTAAGCAAGAGGATGTTAAACCAGAAGAACCCAAACAAGAGGAAATTAAACCAGAAGAACCTAAGCAAGAGGAAATTAAACCAGAAGAACCCAAACAAGAGGATATTAAACCAGAAGAACCTAAACAAGAGGATGTTAAACCAGAGGAACCCAAACAAG
>Ga0209639_1000465_pt1 | contig 56958 bp, 37 predicted proteins | sample EPASupsiteHSE605_FD_187268 | JGI IMG/M metagenome (GOLD analysis project Ga0209639, IMG submission 187268) | Bioremediated contaminated groundwater from EPA Superfund site, New Mexico - Sample HSE6-05 (SPAdes) (version 2) | ecosystem: Environmental > Aquatic > Deep subsurface > Groundwater >... | reverse complement strand
AATCATTGTCAATATATCATATTTGTTAGTTCACATTTCTTTGAGAAGGAACATTATCTTTATTCAGATATTTTTGTATTTTTTGATTTTTTTGGTTTTTCATTTGATTCTTCATCTGATTCTTCATCTGATTCTTCATTTTATTCTTCACTTTATGAAAAGATAGTATCAACAATTAGCAAATCTCAACAGTTTTATCTTTTTATTAATCTTGTTGGACTTCAAGACATTAAATCATATAGTAAATTGAAAACGATATACAAACCATATTTCCTTAATGAAGAACATCAAGAGTATTTTAGTATCTTATCTTCTTATGAGAATGAATTTGTTATCCGAAGTAGAAATGAATATTTTTATAGTGAGTTAGATAAACAATTTTTTAAAGCTATTGATAAAAGTTATTATTCTGAATTTGAATCTCTTCGAAATTCTTTTCGAAAGGTTATTTGTACTGATATCACATTATTTCCAGAATATATGGATAATAATGGTTATTATGTTGACAAGACTCGATTTCTTCAGTATTTTATTGGAAAACAGAGGCGCATGTATTTCACCCGTCCTCGTCGATTTGGGAAGAGTCTCAATATGAGCATGATCCAAACATTCTTTGAATGTCATCCCGACCAACCCAACTATTCACATCTTTTTCGTGGTCTTTCTATTAGTCGTCATGAGAAATTTCATCAATATCAAGGTAAGTATCCGGTTATTTTCCTAGATTTTGCAACATTTAAAAGCAAATCAACATATGAAGACTTTTTGAAAGAAATGATTGATTTTGTTTCAGAGTTATTTAAAATTCATCAATACTGTACTAAATCATTAGATGAACATGAGCGCCAAAACTATCAACGATATTGTGACCAAAAAATTACTGAGAGAGAATGCAGAAAGGCATTATTCTTTTTAAGTCGTGCATTACTATCTTACCATCGGATGTATTACTATGGCAACTCAGTTATTGTATTAGTTGATGAGTACGATTTACCATTATATAATTCATTCCGAACGAAATACTTTGAGTTAGCCAAAGAGTTTCTTAAATTATTTTATGGTAAAATCGCTAAAGGTAACCGAAATATCTATTTGTGTTTGTTTATTGGTATTATAGAATCTCCACATAAGAGCTTTTTATCCGGATTGAACAACATGAAACCTTCCACCATTCTTAACGCTCATATTTTTACCGATTTTTTTGGATTTAATGAAGCAGAAATTGATAATCTTTTGAAGTATTATAATCTTTTTGGCCAGAAAGACGAAATTCGAAAGTATTATAATGGTTATCTCTTTGCTGGCAAAACAGGGAATATATCTATTTATAATCCTTTTTCAGTTTTAAAGTTTTGTAAAAATGAAAAAATTAAGGATTATTGGTACATGAGTGGTAGTAATGTAAATATTTATGATAATATTTGTTCAGATTGTAAAGATGAAGTTGTCCAAATGAGTGAATTCTTAACTAACTCTGAATCAATAATCGAGTATCCATTTGAAACGCTTGGATCATATTTCAACAGTTCAAAAATGTATTTGAACCTTATCCCATTGCTGTTCCATTCGGGATATTTGACTATTAGTACAAAAAAAGCCCAAAACAAAGAAGATGTCTCACTCTGTCTAGCTAATGGAGAAATTCGACATAATTTTTATAAAGAGTTCTATAATTGGTTTGGCATCACATTCAGAGCTAAGCCACCAGAATTTGAAAAATATTTCAATGAAGGTCAAATTCAAGATTTTATTGATTCTGTTGAAGGTATGATGACGAAGTTTATGAGTTATTTTGATGAGAGCTCAAAGGAATATGAAAAAGGATATCATAACTTTGTTTTAGGTTTATTGGCCATATCACTCACATCATATAATATATACTCTAATATTAACAACAATAATGGACGATTAGATGTTCTTATTCTTCCACAATTCAAATCAAAGAATGGATATATTCTTGAGTTCAAAGTTTGCAACACAAAAGATATCAAATTACGCAAATTGGAGGAAATTTCAAGGGATGGAATGGAGCAAATTCGAACAAAGAAATATTCCTCAGCAATCCAACCAAAAGAAATGAAGGATATTTCAACCTTATATAACATTTGTATGGTATTTCACAAAAGGAAGGTTTTTGCAGTATACAACACAAACAACAGTGAAGAAATTATTACATTAGAGAGCACACTTGTTGCTAAGAAAGACGAATCTCAATGAGTTTTGAATGATTTTTCCAACAATATCTTGATATCTGATTTCCGAAATCTTAGAATATTTAACATAAAGAGAACGAATTACCATTTTATCAATCATATGATGATCTTTATGTTAATATTTTGTAAAATGGAAAAGAATAATCATGATATTTCTTCAATATTGGAGATTATTCTTTTTTTTAAACTTTATCTGGCATTTTGTAAAGCATAAACTTTGTAAGTTTACACTAATTTACGGTTTTGGTCGGTCTTTTACAATGGTGTCTAAGAACAACATGGTACCAAATGATCACCTTCGTAAGGATTGGTATAAACGCGTAAAGACATATTTTGACGATCCTGCTCGTGCCCAACGCCGCCGCAATGCTAGAATTGCACTTGGCAAAAAGATTGCTCCTCGCCCAGTCGAGGGACCACTCCGTCCAATTGTTCACTGCCCAACAGTTCGTTATAACTCCAAGCTTAGGTTAGGCCGTGGTTTCACAAAGGAAGAGCTTATTGCTGCAAAAATTGATCCAGCAAGAGCTCGTTATTTGGGAATCGCTGTTGATAGCCGCCGCATTCACTCAAAAGATGCCGAGGTAAATAAGCAGAACATCGAGAGATTAGTTGCTTACAAATCTAGAGTTATTCGTGTGCCAAAGGGCGAAACACTTCCACAGGTTTCTGATGAGAAATTATTCGCTATTCCAAAGACACAAATGGATGTTAAGTGGCGTGTAATCAAGTCAGAAGAGGCAAAGAAAGAATTGTTTAATGAGAAGCAAGGCAAGATGAAGGCCTATCGCAACGGTATCAAGGAAAAGAAGGCCGAAAAATACAAGAAGTAAAATGGATTATCAATTGCAAATAATGTTTTTCGAAATTTCATCATCAAGTGAAGATGAACAAGTTGTAAAAAAAAAAGTCAAAATTCCCTCAGATCTATCTTTAGATGAGTTAATTAAACAGAAAACTGAAGAAAAATCTGAGTTTTTACCTGTTGACGATTCTTTACCAAATCTCCTATTCCCAAAACCAACAATTATTGATGATTCTTTTGACATCAAAGAACAAAAGGTTCCGCTGTTGACCGAAATGCCGGTCGAAGCTGTTAAGTATCTTGAAACAGATTTTCAAAGTTCTCTAACTAATTTTAATCATTGTTTATATGAATTATTGCACAAAATTGCTTTTCAAGGATATCAAATTGAAAAAATGGAGATTAGAAAAATATTATTATCAATTCCTGATGGGTCTTTAGATTTCTCACTGATTTGTTATTTTTATAGCAAATGCAACATTAAAATTCTTCAAAACGTCTACCATTTGCTAAATCCAAAGAAATACTTTAATTCTCGAATTGATACTATGCTATTTCTCTTCTCAATGACAATTCTTTCTGCAATTGATTTGTATTATGAGATTCCATTGTTGTTTCAAGAGATAATTGAAGTATATTGTATTGAATCTTTGGGATTTCTTGATGATTTGATTAGTGTTTGTCTTCATATAAATCCTAGAGCATCATCAATCATCGTTTCTTATCTTCCAATCACAAAGAAAGGATATATCTTGTCTTATAATCTAGCTAAGACCATATTATATCATTATCTGGGCCTGTGTGAACCCCAAGATCCAGAACAATCTCTAATACAAATAATCCAAAACATATCATTAATTAGGAAAATTGTAGATAAAAAAGATCCTTATTCATTGGAAATCGCATCCTCATGTCTGACATTGTTTGAAAGGATAATTGTACTCACACTAATGTATTTATCACAACACCCACATATTCTTAAGTCTGCCATTCAATCACTCAAATTTTCCTTTATGTCAGAAGATCCTTCAAACCTAACACTTTTAAAGGAAAAGCTGCACATGACCAGATTCCACCTTGAGCTACTAGATCAACAAATATTTAATCCCGAATCTATCGTTCTGTTTTCAAACCGCCCATGTAAATAATTCAAATTACTATTTATGATGAAAAAAAGCAATAATGCCCAGTTTGTGATGGTTGCTGGCGATAATAGCCTTGGACAATTATGGGATAGTTCTCAAATTGTGAGCCCCAAGTTTATTCAACCAACAAATTTTCCTTATGAGGGAAAAATTCACCAGATATCATCTGTATCTGCCTATAATCAATCAATCGCATTTTTGATATCCGAAACAGATATATGCTTCAAAGAAGAAAATAAGGAAATTGCAGTGTTTAGACCTGGACTTGTGAGGAAGATTCAGTGTTTTGACTCAACTGTTTTTGCTTTGCTAGCTGATGGTACAATCTTAAACTGCAGAGAAAAGATTACATTCCAAGGCAAAAATTATAAGGATTTGGCTTTTTCAAAAATGTTTCAAGTTGCAATAAATTCATCAAATGAAGCTGTAGTATTTTCGTCAAAACCAACTAGTGCTCCTGTTGTTTTGTGCAAGAATGCAATTTCCATTGGATGCACCGATTCTGAGATCTATATATGCACCAAAGACGGCGTATTTGTCTATACCGAAGGTGGATTACAGAAGATCGATTCTACAGAGCAAATTGTTCAAGTTGTATGCTCTGATGCTGAAAGTTTATTTTTAGACGAAAAAGGGGGGTTATGGAGAGTAGAGTATAACCACTTGATAAGGATTTATGGTATTCCTCCAATTGTTTTTGTTTCTGTTGGGTTCCAACATTTTGCAGCAATATCTAATGATGGGCTTTTGTTTATGTGGGGATTCAATCCTTCAGGACAACTCGGGATTGGCAACGATAAACCATCTAATGATCCAATACAAGTTCTCGAAAATGCACGACTAGTAGCATGCGGAACACATTCTACTTTTGTTATTTGTGGAGCCCATCCATTCATTCCTGATTGTCTCAAAGTACAAAATCCAAAAGGTCACATAAAAGAATGTGGGAGGATTTCCAGGGCTGAACATATCTAAAGATTTTACGAGTTTTTACTTGTTTTTTTAAAGAATAAGGCATGAAGATGTTTGTTTCATGTGTGCGTTTATAATACTGGCAGCTGATTCATCTGTGACTAAATCAAGAGGTGTTTCTCCACAAACCCCAAGAAAACTTTAATATTCTTAATTAATGATATCAGCCCTGGTTTTTCAATAAGAACTTGAATCATATTCAAATCATTGCATGCGGCAGCATAGTGAAGGGGTGTCATTCCATCGATATCCCTTGAGTTAATGTTCAGGGAATTATATTCAACCAAAATTCGGGCAACTTCATGTTTCTTTTCTCTTGCACAATAGTGAAGTGGGGTTAACAAAAAATCAAATCAAAACCATTCCCATCTGCAATATTGGGGTCAATATTTGGAAAAGTTAACAAAAATGAAACGATTTCAGGTCTACCCCTAAGTACAGCATCATGAAGAATTGTCTTATATAAGTATAAAAAACTTCCTCAAAATACTTTTGATTAATGTTCAATGTAGGAAGATTCTTGAAAGCATTAATTGTTCTTATAGATCCCTTCGTCACAGCGTAGTGTAGAGGTGTATTATGTAAAATAAAATTCGGCTTTAGTGGACAAATATATACATAAACATCTTGAGTTAGAGTTTGAATCCCTGGACGAGACAGCAAAAATTCTACAATTTCAGAAACATCAAGCATGGCAGCCATATGCAGAGGGGTGAACATAAAAGAATCTTTGGAATTAATATACACCCTATTATCATTGACAAGGGTTTTAACAGTTTCGATTGATCTACTTTTACAAGCTTTGTAAAGAGGCGTTTGATGTGAGCATACAAAACACTAATGATGAAAAGTGAACACGATGAATAAATAATCAATATTATCGCGTGCATTAGGATCAATATTTGGGAGAGTTAGTAAATAGCTAACAACATTATTCTGTCCTCTTGATGCAGCTCTGTGAAGAGGCGTCATCATCTGAATTCAAATCATATCTTAATAGCTACACAAGAACATCATTAGTGACATTATAGTCTATATTTTCATGCTCAACTAAGTATCTAACTATATCACATGATCCTCCGCTGCAAGCCAAATGCAAAAGTGTGGATTGATCAGAAAACACCTGAGTAAGATCATTTTGATTGTTTGATAATACCCAAAAAAATATATTTTCTCGACCATAAGAGGCCGCAATTGAAATCAATTGATCAAATGTAATACCATATCCTAATAAAACCTGGGCAAGTTCAACTTTTCCCCCTGCCACAACAAAATTAGATAATGGAATATTATTTTTGTCTTTGGATTCCAACAAAGCTCCAGATACAAGCAACAGTTTCAAACATTCTATTGATCCGTAGAAGCCTGCAACACAAATAATAGGAGGGTCATTCAATAACATTGTATCCTTAATATATGGAAGCTTTGGCAAAGAAAAGTTTGGATCAAGCCCATTACTCATCAACTGTATCAATTTTGGTTGGTTGTCGCTTTGTAGTACTGATAAAACATCATCAGGCGAGAAAGACATTTAAAAAACAAAAAATGATTTAGAAAACCTCCTCTGAGCCTTTTTCAAGGCGAATCTGATTTCCAAATGCCTTTTTAACCTCGGAAATTAATATTTCACGTTTTTCTCTAAGGTCTTTTCTATTTGTAAGTAATTCTCGATATTTCGAAACAAGAGTTTCATATTCTGCAACAATATCATCTGATTTCAAAATTGATGAAGATTGTTTTGTGATGTCAATGGGTGTAGTATTGGCATTGGAATTCTTTTCCTTTTTTTTCGTTTTATCAATTACTGGAGTGCTGATTGTTCTTGCTGAAATAATCGAAGATTCAGAGTTTTGTGGTGTGGATTTTTTTGTTGGAGTTTTTCTTGGGGAATATTGTTCGATTTTCGCCTTTTTGTTACCTAATGAAAAAACGCTTCTCATAATGACACTTTTAATTTTAAACAGACATGATTTACACAGACTATTTATTCACTTGCAACAAGGATATCATAAACATTTTTCACACGGTGGTGTTGCTTTAGAAACTCAAGAATAATAAACAATTCATTATCTGTTGGATCATCAAACCAAGAAGATATAGAAATTGCATTATAAGGCTGAAGCAGATAAGCAACACTAGAGTTATCAATAATAATCACTTTCTCTAATAGCCGGTTCAGTCTCCCTAAATCTTTGATAAAATTACCACCAAAATCAGTGCAAGATTCACGGTAAAGCCGATGTTTAACGAATTTTCCCTTATCAATAAAATCAATGACAGTATCAGCATATAATTTGCATGAAGCAGTAAAAATAACTATTTCGTAAATTGTACCAAGTTCTCTCAAGAATCTTTCAACACCAGGCCTGACGCATACAAAAACACCAACAGGGTTCTGGTCAATACCCAACATAAATCTAAAATCAGCATGTGGAATGGCTAAAAATGAAGCATGAACAAGTGTCTCATCAAGATCAAGCACCAATGTGATTTTTCCTTTGTCCTCAAGCGATTGGGGAGGAAGGAGCTCGGAAGATTTGTTTGAGCCGGCAACTTGAGGATTCTCTTGATTGGAATCATTACCTTTATAGTTGTCAGATCTAGAGCAGCACTGACATAAAGACGCGTTATTATTCACAAGTTCATTTTTCCCGTTATTCATCGAAGAAGCTGTAATAGAATCAACTGTGAATGACTCCATTGTAAATGATTGAGATGTATTAAACAAAGAAGATGTAACAGTGGAAGTAGTAGCAATAGAAGCATCGGGTAACCCAGCATTGAAAAGAGGATCAACTGAATTATTTCCCGCCATTGTCTTTAAAATTTCCATTTCTAAATGATGAATAACTTTCGGATCAAGGGTATGCTTACCTCTTACATGTGAGTCTTTTGGGGTTTCATCCTCATTCTGATCTTCTTTCGGTTTCTCTACAGGTTTATTAGTGACCTCCATAATATAATTGCTCTACAAAAAGTGGAAATATTGACTTGAAAACGTTAGTAAAATCTAACAACACTTTTTAGAAGGTTGCTCAGCCCTTTTTTGCGCCCTCGGTTCGATTTGGACAGATGTAGTTTCTTCTTTTTTCTCAAGGTTTACACTTTCCAAAAGGAGAGACAGAAGGACATCCATACCAGATCCATCTTTTGCCGATACCTCAATTGATGCTTTTGATCCAATTCTTTCAGAAAACTCATTGCTACTCTTGAAATTGACTTGTCGATCCTGACTCAGGTCACATTTATTCCCCACAACTAGTATTTTTACATCTTTTGGTGCTTGATTCACCACCATGTTATAAAAATCTTCTAACTCAAGGAATGATGGCTCGCTAGTGATATCATATATCAATAACGCAATTCCGGCACCTTTGAAACACATTGAAGTTAAACTGCGATATTTCTCCTGTCCAGCAGTGTCCCAAAGAGAAAATGCAATGTCAGTTTCACCTTTTTTTGCATTCAATACAATTGCAGAGGCACCAATTGATGGCGAAGTATCTTGATGCTCATTTGTAGTAAGCCTGTTTATTATACTCGTTTTTCCGACTCCGGCTCCCCCCAAGAATATCACTTTAACCCTTAATTCCATGATGTAAGGTTTTTCAAACAAATATCGTTTGACAAAAAATTATCTGAATATCAAACGTACAAATTCTGATATCTACATTCTACAGTAGATAAAAATAACCTATTGTATATTGTATGTGAGAATTGCCATCACAAGATATAATGAAAAGGTGCAGTCACTTAACATTGAGAAAAAAAAATTTCCACAATACTGAAGAAACAGTGGGCTTATTTTCACATCCTTATTATCATACAGCCATTAATCAAAAATTACTATTGAATTATGCTATTCTCATCTAAATTATTTTTCTGTTTATTTTGATGATGATGATGGATGATCATCCCGGTTTTGATTCCTTTGACATCTAATAATTATTGATATCAATACAGCGGTGATCATTAACAATCCCACAATTGAATATACTATTACAGCATTTGAAATACTCTCATCACCACTATTGTTTGTTAGGTAATTTGATATCAATGGTGTTCTGTCAATTAAATCCACATCTAATGATCTTTGATTTGTTCTCTCTGGATTGTAAGTGTAATACGGAGTAAATGTTTGGAGGGGAGATTGAACTGGTCGTTGAGTTTCAAATGGGGTTTGCTCTATCAAATGTGTTTCATTTTGAGTTTGAGTTTCGGTCATTTCTATTGTTGGATGTGGAGAATTTTGTGGAGGTTGTTCAATTGTACTCAAAGGCACAGACAATGGAATTTCGGCATTGCAATGAAAAGAAACAAAGAATTGAATCTGATATGTGTTTCTTTGAATAAACGAATTATTTGTTGTTGATACGGCTATTGAAGTTGATAATGATGTTGAAGAATGATCTATGAATGAATGAGACACTTCTAAAGAACCTCCGCCTACACAGAAAAGAAAGTCCGAATTATTTTGGAAAATTCAATGCATCATTGTTTTTAATGTATTTCCAGAAGTGTAAACAACTCCATATTCAGACGGACTGTTGTTATGAACAATGTTTGCATATGATATTAATATTGATCCATAACTAGAAAAGCAGGATATGCATTTGAAACCTGAAGCCTTGTTGTTTGAGTAAGTGCAGTGAGAACTTGTGAATATAGTTGGTGAATTGATGTCAATACCAGAAATATAATTAGCATTATTCATTGAACAGTTTGTATTATCAACTCTCTGGTCTCCATTTTTAATCAAAATAGTTGATTGTACGGTAAATTCATCAGAGCCATGTGACACCGATAGAAACTCCATATGAGACATAAATTCTGTTTTTGTTAAGGCAAAATGACACCACGAAGAAGCAAAGCATCGGTTTGCACATATCATTCTGAGAAATGAAATTGGACAACCGTAATAAAATATTGCTCCTCCACTTCTTGCTGAACAGTTATAAAACATTGAGTTATTAACATACATTGATCTAGATAGCTGTGTTGCATATATGACCCCTCCATCCCATATGTATAATGAGAATCTTGAGAAAAAACAGTTCGAAATATTGATATTCATGTTGTAATAAGACCTCCCCTGCTCTATACTTTCGTTAACACATCCCAAACCAACCCTCCATAATATATGATTCAACCACAATGACGAAATTGGCACATTTGAGGGATTTTTGGCCTTTATCCCAATCTTGGTTAAGGTATTCATTATTTCATTTGTTGTGTTTTCACAATTACCAAGTTTTAACACCAATAAGGTAATGACAAACATATTTATTACTTCATTCAGGATAGAACTTATTTGTTTGATTGTTTGTCTTGGTTTCTTAATTCTTTTATTCAATAATATTTGGGAAAATACCAAGAAGAAACAAATATTTTTGAATATTGCCAATCTAAAATATTTGAAAAAATAGTTTGATAGGATGATCCATCTCCCCAAGCATTCATAAAAAAATGTTTTTCCAATAATCTTTGTTGTGAATATAAACATGTGCAATATTGATAAATAATAACATTACACAGTTGTTGTTCTGGTTTCAAGCTTATGAATTTTCAATGATCTGAAGAAACCTGAAGGAATATTGATCCATTGTATTGGTAAAGATGTTGATCTTGAGGTTACCATAAGTATTTCTATAGAAATCTTATCAAATTTTTAAAGGATAATAAATGGAATTTATTGGTTTACTCTTGTAAACAAAAGTGACAGTCTTGTAAAATGCTTGATGCCGCTGATGTCTTAGCGATAATGATCGGGGTTGGCATTCTCGCTGTTTCTTCGCTCGCAATTGTCGGGTACTGTGCCAACCAACCAGATGAATTAGGAGAGCAGCTCTAAATCTTGTTAATAAATTCAAACACACTTGTTTAAATATTGAATGGAATGGCCCAAAAATGAACTTGTATCTACATAATATGCTCCAGGACAACAACAATGGGAATCCCCAGTATCCATTGAAAATAATTGCTGAAGAGACAAAGAATGAAGAAATCGAGTATAATGAAGATCTGATTAAAAGTGCAATTAGGAGAATAGATTTTGTTGGGCTCAGTTCGGCTTGCAATGATTTGGGAATCAATCTCTCTATACCAGAGGATCTCAATGAACTTGGAGAAGCCGAGTTGAAAGCGTTTCACCACGTTCTGTTCGAGGTTCAGGTTGTTAAAGGAGAGCTTGTTTCGCCCACTGAGAAGAAATTCCCAATCATAATGGGTATTCCTGATATGTGCCCACAGGTTGGAGCCTCACAACCAGAATAAACTTGTTTAGGAGCATTTTTTTATCGTTTAATGTTTCCTGTCGCTCAATACGAGACTCACGAGAATGTGATTCCAGGTTTGTGTATTGTCGGTAATTTCTACAAAAATGGGCTGTGCTATGCTATGGCTGTCTCGAAAAAGCGGATGGCCGTTTTTGATTCCACAGTATCTCCTGAGAAAGCGAAAACTGTTATTAAAATCGGCCAAAGAATTACATGTATAGAGTATATTAAAATTGGTGAGCATGATTGTTTTGTTGTTGGAACAGATTGCGCTCTTCAGGTTTACAATCCGAGAGAGCAATCGAATGTATTTAGTGTTTTGAATAACGATGGTGTTTATTCAGTATATGTGTCACAAAGCACGATATATTCGGGGAGTAACTGCGCAGTACTTGGATATGATTATAATGGAAATGAGGTTTTTTGGACTGTAACAGGAGATATTGTGACAAATATCAATGAAGTGAAAATTAATAATGTAGATTACCTCATTGTTGCATCAAAAGATAACATGATTCGGCTCTTTTCTGGTGAAGAATCAAAGGTGGAGATCAAGGTATCTTCACCAGTTTTGTTTATCAAACCCACGGCTTTAGATGAATTTGTTATCGCACTTGAAAATGGAACAATTTCCCTGTACCGAAATCTTCAAATTGTGTGGAATTATACATGTCCTTCATTAATTGTAGGAATGCAAATCATTGATTTCTCAGGGAGAATGTCCAATGATGTTATTATATCATCAATGGAAGGTAATATATACTTTCTTTCTGTTGAATCAGGCTCAGCATATAAAACCGAAAACCTTGGAACTAGGCTTTCTTCTCTTAATATAGTTGATTTCAAGGGAGATGGCAGATCATTTTTAAGTGCTGTAACATCTGATGGTGGCATTAGAATATTTATGCCAAAGGGAGTTGAAGGTTTAGGAAAGAGTGCAAGGAAAGCGCACAACCTTAAGCAAGCACAACCAGCATTGATTAAGGAGAAATCTGCTTTGCTTTTGAAAAAGTATGAACTTGAGAGGGATATTAGGTCTAATTTTGCCGGAACTCAAGCTGTTCAACAAATTGGACCTCCTAAAGGGATGCAGGTTAATTATGCTTTAGGAAAAAATCTTGAAGAAATGTGTATTGAGCTTCAAATCAGGACAGAACCACCAACCCCAATCCAAGGAGCAATTATTGAATGCCCAACCAGTTCCAACACAGATTACAGGGTTTTCGATCATAATAATCCAGCAGAGCCAACACAGAAAATATTATTATGGCTTCCAAGCGATGTCAAAGGAATAATGAAAGTAGATGCTTTCATTGCCGGTGTGGTTTCATCTTTCAAGTTTGCCTTTCAGAAATTTTACAGCTTTTTCGAAGTTAAGAACACGAATCCAACAAGTTTTGTAGAATTTTGTTATACTGGAAGCGATTTAGGCTCTTTTATTTCTCAGAATTTTGTTGTGAGCAGTGATGTTGGTAATACATTCAGATTGTGCTTTCTTCACGTTGCAGACAGGGAACCTATCGCTCTCAGCATGAAAGGATCGAAGTGTCGTATTGAATGTGAGAAAGTAACCACAGCCTCTCGCATTATTGCCGAAATGTGCCAGTATCTTCAAATTGGTGAATTTGATTGCAGAGCTCATTTCCCTGGTGAGATACAAAACCTTCTAAACACTGTTCAAGAGTTCGGTGATCTAGAAGATACAAAAGTTGTACAAAAAGCGGAAGTTGCAGGAATGATAGCATCACTCAAAGATATGATAGTCAGAATCGAGAATGCAGAGATTATTGGCCAGTACAACACCCTTTATGAATCAATGTTAGAGTGTGAAAGAATAAATGGAGAATTGGCTAGAGAGCATTCAAAGCGACTCTCTAATAAAGAGAACATCGTTGGAAGCCCCAAGATCAATGGAATGATTCAGGCATTTGCTGAATTAAGGAAGGGTTCATTTAGATCATCCTTTCTTCAAAGCTGCAGAAAAGAGTTACAGAGTAGGGACTTCAAAAAGCTCTCATACATCCTTGAATATGGGCACGAATTGCAGAACTAACTTGTAGCTTAAACAGACCTTTTTTACTTAAACCGATTTTAATGTCTATTGTATATTACGCATATTACGAACCTTCTGTCCGCCGATATTATTATTATAACACAACTTCACAAGAGACAGTGTGGGATTATCCTTCTGATGGGGAAGTTATTGATCCGGAGACAAATGAATTATTTCCGAATCCATTGAGAAGAATAAAAGCCCCAGAAACAAGTTCAACACCTCAATACAGGGAAAGAAAAAATACTGTGCAGCCGAGGAATCGAGCAGATCTATTGGAAGTGAATCCAATGGATGAATTAAAGGCCCGCCTCGCTAAACGGCTTGAGATTGTTGAAGGAGGGAGCAAAAAAAGCGCAAAAATCGAGAATGTTGTGCTTCCAGCTCCTGAACCCGTTCCAGAGATCAATTTGATAACACCAACATCATTTTATAACGAAACCAGTACAAACGAGGTCCAAGAGACCAATTGTGATATTAAGCCAGTATCTCTTTCAATTGAGAGCAATGTTACACATTCAGGTTCAGCTCCAAACCAACCAAGTATCCTTGACGAGCAACCCGAACTATTTGAATCATCACCTATCATCTTCAATCCACAGAATAGTCTAATGAATCCTAGCACTCAGCGTTTTGGATCACAGTTACAGATTGATACCACTCTCATTGCAAGGCCAAGGAAGCATTCAGATGCCAGGAGAAATCGGAGAGAAGCATCTGTGAAAATAAGTCTTACGGATGATGATAATCCTCCTCTTGTTATTGAGATAGAGAATGATATTATGAATTTTACTCCAGAACCCGAACCTGAACCACCAAAACCAGAAGAACCAAAAAGAGTCCAATACGTTCCACCAATGAATGGAGATCAACCTTATCTCCCTGCAAATATTCAAGAAGAGATTCATCAATTCAAAATTAAGGAATTTGCTCAAAGTCATTTTAAAAAGCGGAGAAGAGGTCATATTTTTAGGAGAACATCAGTTTCAATTGATTCAATGGTTACTTTTGAAACAGAAGCAATTTCCAGCCCTTTACTCAGTTCTCTTCCTTCACAATGTGAGAAAGCTGCTACCAAATGCTTTAAATTCATTTTGGACTATATGGGGGTTACAGGATCCAAACCTTCAACATTAGCAGCCATTAACATAGTCAGAAGTGTTACTCTGATGCCTGAATTAAGAGATGAAATTTATTTTCAACTTATCAAACAAACACAAAATGTTCCGAACAAAGAGTGGGCAGTAAGGGGATGGGAGCTATTTTTAATAATGGCATCCCTATTTCCTTCAACAAGGAATTCTGAAAAATGGATTAAATCACATATTGCTCATAATATGCAAGTACCAGATAGAGAAATATCCAACATTGCCAGATTTACATATATACGATTTTCTTCAAGATGTGCTAAAGGAGTGCCACTCGAAGCAGATGATAGATACATATTGGAGATTCCATCTCATCCGAAAACGGCATCTGCACTATTTGGTGTTTCTTTGTATGAAATCATGTGGGGACAAAGGAGGACTTTTCCGAAATGCCCAATTCCTTATTTTCTTGTTCAAATGACACGCACATTGATCTCAAAAGGAGCTACAAAACACGAAGGAATATTCCGTTTGCCTGGTAATATGAGGAGGGTAGACGAAATGGTTATTGCTGCTAACAACGGTGATGATGTTCTTGGCGATGCTCCATTGGATGATATTGCCTCATTGATGAAAAGATGGTTCAGAGATTTTGCTGACCCAATCGTACCATATTCTTTAATCGATAATCTGATGGATGCATCAGCATCGAATAGATTTGTCGAATTTGCCGCTGGACTCCCATCAATCAATTCCCTTACATTAGCATATTTAATTGGGTTCCTTCAAGAAATGTCCAAATATGAATCAGAAACAAGAATGGGTGTGAGTAACTTAGCCATGGTATTTGGTCCTAATGTTGTTCAAACACAAGATGATAGAGTATCCAAGGCAATTATTGATGTGGGAAAATCTTTCCTCACAGAACTAATTAACAAATGGGATGTGTCGCTATTGTACCCACTACCTTAAACCATATTTAACGGAACAGTGTTTTTATGTGTGTTTTTCTTTTTTTGTCGCTTGGTTTTTGTGCTAATTATACCAGTTCGGTGGTTTATAGAACATATGGTATCTTTAACTTTATTGATTCTCATTTTTGGGGTTGTGTTTCCAATGAATACGGTGGGGCAATTTTGATTGATCATTCGGATTCATATTGCAACGTTTCTCGGTGCAATATATATAAATGTAAGAGTGTTGGTGATGGTAATCGAGCTGGAGGGATATGTATTATGAAAGCCTATTCAATATCTGTTTCATATACCTGCTTTTCTCAATGTTCAGCACCATGGGGTGCGAGTTTTGTGATTTTTGCTCAAGCTAATCCAATCAAAATTAACTCAATGTATTATATTAGTGAGCAGGACTCAACATCAGAACAGCACGGAGCTTGTCCTGGTGGATTAGAGACTCTTAATTTCCATAATAATAATTGCAGCAAGACATATAGTCCAGTGTATGGTGGTGGTTTCTTCTTTTTGGGCTCTCCTTTGAATCCATACTGCAAGTATTGCCAAATATGCGAGAATAGGGTTGCAGGTTTTTTAGCTATGTATGTTCAGGTGGCGTCTATGGAGTTTTCTCATTGGAATGTTGTTAATAATACCATATTGTTAGGAAATTCTTTTCTTTTAACACTTGGTGGATGGGTTTCTGTACATAACAGTAATACTCAAGTTGTTTTAAATCATTTTATTATAATGAAGAACAATATGGCAGGAAAAGCAATTGGCAACCCATCGACCCTATCATCAATGATCTTTAATTATTGCGTCCTTGACAACAATAATAATGCAAGTTTCTTCGAGAAATGTACATTCAATTCATGCACACTGGGATCAAGCACTTCCACACATTTCTTTAAAGTATTCTCAACTCAACTTTGTCCTGGTGTTGAATATCCATCAGTGATCTTAACCAAACAACATATTAGAAAAATACACATCCCATTTATTGTCTTCCTGTATGTATGTCGATAATTCATAAACAAGAAATGTGAATTTACTCTATTCTGGAAATGCTGAAGTTATCAATAATAAAACGCCAAAAAACCTGATATTGATCCTTGTATTGTATGCATATTGAAGCTTGTTTATTGAGTTTGGTTGATTGATTGGAAGTTCAGCATAACAAAAATGGGTATAATAATATTGAAGCTTATATGTTTGCATCATTGTCAAAGAGTTATTGTATTCAGCAATTGGATTAAGCGAAGAAAATGTTTCATCATGAAAAATAAAACAGTGAGATACACTTAGTGATCCTGAAAGTACACAAAATAGAGCATTATGATTCATTCTGAAAATACAATACAACATTTGGGAGGATCCAACATTAATTATATTGACACCATAGCTAGATGGGCTATTGTTTTCAACAATATTAGAGAATGATAATTTCCCTGAACAGTGATAAAACTCAACACAAATATCTTGGGATGCGTAATTATGGGAAACAGTACAAAAAGAGCTATGAAAAGACAAAGGATATGAAAAAATAACACCAGAACCACGTTGAACATTGTTCATAGAGCTGTTCAAATTTGATATTGCTTGATAACCATTGTGAAACCACATTCCATATTGCCCAACTGCTGAATATGAACAATCAGAAAATGTAATAAACTCAGCCATGTTATTTTGTGTTGTTTCAACATAAGCAAAATGTTTGCTTGATGCAGAACACCTATTCGCACATATTGTTTTCAAACAAGCATTTGAAGAGTCAAAATATATTGCACCACCTGAAGAAGAACAAGAACAATTATAAAACATGCTTCTCGAAACATTCATAAAATAAGACCCACCACTCACAAATATTACACCCCCATTCCCTGAATTCTGAACTGATCTTACAAAAAAACAATCATAAATCATTACATTTGATTGTGAATAGGATAATCCTACATCAACATCATGAAACAAACACTCTGATCTCATTCTAAAATTCCCCAAAATACTAACAGTGTTTTTTAACAATATTATTTCAACAATCATAATATATATTTTACACAAGTTTATATTATCGTTGTAAACTTGTTAATTAGATGAGGAAGGTGAAAAGTTCTTAAAAGAGAAAAGTCACCTTTATAGCTTCAATTCATTGTATTCCAGAACAAAATTCGGTACTCATTAACAATATTTGAATGTTCTCACAAAAAATTATTTTCATGAGTACCGAGTTATTAATGAAATAAGAAAAAAAATTAAAAATATCGGGGTTTTATCGTTCTGGTCCCCACCACAGCATTTTTTCCCATCGCGACCATACTATACAGAGTTTTGAGAATGAGTTTACATTGAAGTATTCCTTTTTTGAGAAATGTTACACTTATCGTTGTCAACCATTACAAGCTAATTATATAGTTATTTATATCAATTTTTTTGTGAAAATGTTCCAATCGTGTGACTCACCATCAGAATCCAAGCTATTATTCGAAAAAAACATTTCGTACATGATGATTAACATGTATTTATGCAAAATTCCGGGGGAAAAACTTCATTTAAATACAATTCTTCATCATGGTTTTTCTCAAATATATACAAACGTTTTTGAAACAATCTATTATACATTAATCAAATATCATGTTTTAGCGATGTTTATTTTGAATGGAGTATTTTTTAATTATTCTAGTATTCTGATATCTATAGCCAAATACTTAAATTTTGTATCGGATGGAATCCAAACTAATCATTTTTTCCAAATCCTAAAAAAAATATCAATTTTTTTGAATTTTTTCCATATATTCTCGGAAAAAGAACTCAAAAATAAAAAAATTGCAACAATTTCAAGCATTATTATCGGATTATCAATAATTTTAAATTTTAAGAATTCAGGAAATTTTGATGAGCCAAAACAACAAATATATGTTATAAACACTATCGCAGAGTTTTTAAAAAATGCATTGATTGTGCCTCGATTGTGGTTGAATGATAATGCCATTATTTGGGATGTTGGTTTTGGGTGTGAAAGTGAAAGTATAGATCAAGGAAGGTCTTATTCTCAAATGGATATTGATATTTCCGACTGTTTCTTCTCAAGATATTCTTTATACAATGGAGATGGTGGTGTAATATATGTTTATGGAGGTTCATACTCAATGAATATAAATTACTCAATGTTCTATAATTGCGTATGTTCTTCCCAAGGAGGAGCAATATACTTCTACTCTACTAATTCATCTCTCAGAATGATATGTGCTAATAGATGCTCTGCTTCTTGGTATCATTTTGCTTATCTAAGTGCTTCTCAGGTGAATCAAGTGGAGTATCTATCAGTATCAAAATGCTCTCATACTACATCTGGATATTATCCTATTTACTTATACACAGGTTATCAGAGAGTTGACAACACAAACAGTTCAATGAACAATGCTTACATGGGTTCTGGTATTGGTATCTGGTCTCCATCCACATTCACAAGCTCACACTGTACTTTCTCAAACAACAAGGTATCTGATAGTGTTTGCATATTCATTTGGTCTGACCCAGGAACAATATCAATGTCATATGCTAACATTGTTCATAATAACAGTCCAAAAGATGGAATTGTATCTGTCTTTAAAGGAGGACCAATAAAGATGATGTATTGCATATTCCAGAATAATCAAAACTATCTATTCTATTTAGAAACAGGTTCTCTTGAAGTATCTCATTCATTCATAGATCATTCATCATCATCATTCTCTTCTGAAAATGCCGTATCAACATTAAATAATAATTCATTGACTAATAGAATCACTTATCAAATACAATTCTTCAATTCTCATCATTGTAATGCTGATATTCCTCTTCCTCAGAGAACATCAGATCAAACTCCATCACCAAAGAGTATTCTTGAAGAAACCCCAATGATCACTCTTGAAAGATCTCTATTGAATACACCAAATGAATCACCATATAGCACTCCTGAGGAATCTCCAATGAGATCATTCGAAGAAACAATCAGAAGTACAAATGAGGAAACTTTTATAAAGACATATATGAGAACAATCGATCAAACAATAAGAGAAACTCCAAAAGAGACTATCCCAAGAACATATGCAGAATTAATATGTAGTAATCAAATGGTTAATAAGAGAGAGATCGGTGTGATATTCTCATTCTTATCAATATTGTATATCCAGTGATTATTCTAATGTTATCATGAGTAAATGGTCATTTTATGAATGCTATTGTATTGTGGTTAAATGATAATGACACTATTTGAGATGTTATTTTTGGTTTTGAATATGAAAGTATTGATCAAAAAATGCCTTATGGAGATTAAAATGTCAATAATTCTCTATTTTTCTTCTCAAGATATTGATCATACTCTCGAAATGATGGCGAATTTTATGTTTGTTCGATGAACATCAATTACTCAAAGTTCAATAATTATAGATCAAATATTGGCAGAACTATAGAGTAATTCAAGAATAACCCCCTAATTCCTTAATAAGTCACCTTTTACTGAACCTGTCCTAGTTACGGAATATCTTTCTTAACGTTACATTATTTTGAATATAAAAACGATTAGTATCTTTAAAATTTATTATCAAGATTGGTATTATAAATATTGTTTCTCAAACAAAACTACAAAAACGAATTAAAATCAACATTATCAAATATAAACTTATCCCAACCAAAATCTTGTATGGGAAGGCCGTCAAAGATCACAAATGAAAACAAAAGTTTAATAGATGATTATTCCATCATAAATCTTGCCCATTAGGATTCAGATTTCCAAAATTTTTTTTGGGATTATTGACAAAATCCGTTTTGGATAAACCTTGGAGACAGGATGAGGATGATTTGTCAATATAAAATGTTCGGGTTTTAGGTCAAAGATTGGATACAATACACCATTTCTTCATTAGTATCTCCAAGTATGGTTTAGACTCGATATAAAACTCTCAAAAATTTGGAAAACACCATTGCTCGAAACTCAGTACCGTTGAATTTTTTATTTTTGCATTCATTCGGGTGTAATGGGCAATTGAATATGCAACATTCATTGAATTCTTTCCATTTCTATTAACCTTGTCAAAATCATAGTTTTTGAGATCATTGTTGAGGATTCTTCCATAAAAATATAAGTCTCATTTAGATCATCTTTCATTACCGTTTCAATGAATGTGGATTTTTCATTCTTGAATGAAAGAACGGAAACATTTATTGCTGGAGAAGGGATATTATGGTTTTCTAAAACATTATGTGAACGGGGATAAACCTTTCATCCAATATTTACGATTTTATCTTTGTGTAGGCATACATTCACAATCATAAGACTCTATAATTTCGTTGGATCTGGTTAAAACTACAATCCTTGGTATACTCTTTTGAAATCTAGAAAATTAACGTTGAATCAGGAAGAAATCTATATAATTTCAGCTGTTTCAATGGATAACACACTATATTAGTGTGAACGTATGTGTGGAGCCGTTTTGATGGCTAGAAAAATGTACAAATGGCCATAAGATACTATCAATATAAAGGCCACCCCACCCCACCCCAACTACTTTTTCGCTACTCCCAATGTTTCATGATAATGGTATTAATTTATATCTTTTAAAATAGGCCATTTTTGGTAAATTTTAACAAAAAAACGGAAAATACCAATAGGAAATTCAGTATATTTTGAAAAAAATGTAAAAATAAACAAGTTTTTTTAATATCTTTTTCCCAGCTCATTTGAGCATTATTTCTTTTTTCCGTTGATTTTCGAATTCAATTATTCAAGAATTCGCATAACAATCAATCTTTATCATTGGCTAGGAATCAGAATAGAAATCCGAAAAAATAAATTAAAAGACACTAATCGTTTTTTTTTTCAAAAAAATGTAATGTTAAGAAAGGTTTTCCGGGATTCCTCAAAATTCAGCAAGTCCTTTAAAATATTTGAAATGTTTACTAATCGTGCCGATAAATGTCACGTTTTTAAACACCGTTATGAACTTTGAAGATTGCGATTATTCTGTCCAGCAGATCCCTTCACGAACGAGGGAAGAAAAAATCAAATCTGTTGATAGAGATGCGATTGAGAAGGAAAGACTTGCTAAAAGACGTGAACATTTTGAGAGAAATGTGATTGTTGATAATATTGTTAAACCAGAAGCGACAGCTCCGTATCATATTGATGATGTTGATCGTTTTGATCGAGACTATACCAAAGATCAGAAACAGAGTAAAGAAATGGAGAACACAAAGACTTGGGCAAGAGCCACTGCATACAAGAAACAGCAAATGCAGTATGAGGAATCAATAAAAATAAGGAGAGAAACCGAAGAACTTGAAGAAACAAAGAAAATGACTCTTAATGCCACACGTGACTTTAATCAGGAGAGTGTTTTATATGATCCTGTAACAAATGCATCTCCTCCTCAACATACAATTAAAGGATCAGCGCTCAAGAACTTAGATGATGATAAAGAAATGAGAAGAGAGGCTAGGGCACGTAGAATCTATCATAATTCGAACTCTGTTGAATATGATCCCATTACTGGAGAGAAAAGAAAGTTTTGGTAAAATAACATTTAAGATATTTGAATAAATGCAGCAACAGATCTTTGTATCCAGTGTTCTGGTGTGCGGCTCGATGTTTTTAGATGCAATGAAAACACATAGTTTGATTTGATACTCTTAATACTTTCTCGGGCATTGGTGCGAAAAACTGGGCATTCGTAGAGATCATTGAGTCTTGCAAACCTTTCAGATGGAAGCAAGTGAATGACAGGGAGACTTGCAATCGTTTCCCCAGGAATACAGTCAACAAGGGATTCTTTTGCCATTTCCCATTTCGCTCCTTCTATTGAGAATCCTTCAACATATATTCCCTCAGCAGGGGGAGCAGAAAAATGCTGAGGATTCTGAGTTGTTGTTACAATAGTTTTATAACAGAGAGAATCATATGGTATTGAATGTCTACGAGAATAGGATTGAAGTATAGATGTCAAGAATTCTTCAGGGTTGAAAAAGGCATTTAAACGAAACACAGCAGGAGAGCCTGTCCGTATCCATTGATCAATAAACATGACTCTCTTGAGCAAGTCTTTGATATAATTCTTAAGATTAAAAGCTGTAGTATATGAATACTCAAGCCACTCTTTTGGAACTTTATTTGCAACTATTTGTTTCAAAATTGACTCTTGCTCATTGTCAATGATAATTTGACCCTTCAAACCACTTTGTAGAATAGCGAGAGATGAATGAATAACACTGATTAAAACGTTATAGTGACATAGCTCATGCATTATAAAACTTGACATTGATGAATCAAAACTATCAGAATCAAATTTCTTCTTAAATGCAGAAATGTTAAATTGGTTTGGAATTTGTGCTAATATCTCTTCAACAATGGCAATTTTAATTGAGTCTTCATTAGCTGAGGCACCAGAATGAGCAATTGCAGGCATTAATTCTGTTAAAGAGGCAAATAAGGTGGTTGCCGAAGACCGGGCTTGTATTGATTCTGCATTTTCACCAAGAAAAACATCAGATCCATTAGTATTATGTGGCCATTTGGAGACATGTTCAACAATAGACTCCAAATTCTCTGAATAATTTGGAGATGTGAATCTTGAACTCAGTTGATAAGCCTTAGAGTTAACTAAAGGTGAAAAGAAATGAAACATGATTGATTCTACAGTTCTTCTATCCCAATTGTCTGTTATATGACCACCATAATTGAGTTGGCCAATCATATAATTAAGAGCACTAAACGGTATATCTGTTGATCTTGATCCAGAGAAAAACATCCGAAGTTGTTTGTATGAAATATTGAAATCAGATTGAACAAATTCATAAGGAGAATTCCATCCAATTGTTCCGAAATGATTTCTTTCAACAACTATTGAGTGGAAGTAAGCCAGATGAAAACACAATTGCTTTTCGATTGTAGGTTCAAGAGAAGACACAAATTCATCATTACCCAATTTTGATAATAGATGAGTAACATTATCTTTTATACCTCTTGGAGTTTCATAAATAATCTTTTTCCCTCTAAAAAGTAGTCCAAGAGGAAACTTTGCAATTGAAGTTGTAATTAATACAAGTCTAAATTTTTGATGGGTGGATACAGGATCCAATCCACTAAAAAGAAATTCAATCCGAGATGTGATGCTTAAGGATAGGTGACAATTCTGAAAAACAACAATGTGGCCCTGTTCTGAAGCATGATTTAATAATCTCTCAGCAGATGGTCCCTGGCCTTTTCCAATTGATTGTGGCTTAATAATCGAAGCTATTCCTTGAGAATGTGCATATGACATAATTTCATCAAACGGATCGGCACCAGATGAAGTTATAAAAATAATTGGAGTCCATCTATCAGTGTTCTTGAACATATGACTGATTTCAAATATTGGATTACTTAAAAAGTCGGGACCAAGAACATCGCTAATCATAATTTCAAGAGTAGAACAAACCCTATCAATCCTCATGACCCTGATCATTAAAAGTTTGGTGAAAGAGCTCATATTATCTTTGATTGGCAATGGCTCTTTTTCAACAGAATATAAATCAAAATACTTTTGCCAAACTAAATCATTATTTTGAATACTCTCAAAAGTGTTACGAAAATTAGGTGATATGGAGGATAAAGAACACAAATATCCCCAGTTTTCATCAGAAATCCACCTTATCGGGCTTTTGTCTTTTGTTGGATGTGGAGAAATCATAAAAGAAATCTCATGTTGGCTAATCCTGTTTTCAGATTCAAGAATTCTTATAGCTATAAGTGATGTAAAAAGCAATATGTGCCTGGTAAATAGTGATACGGAAACTTCTTGGAAAATACTAAACGTGATAGACTTTTGTAATGATCCCACAAGCATCAAAGGATCGCTAGGATGATCAGCTTTGGAAATCGACGTTCTAAATAATGAAACGAACCATTTAAGAGAGAAATAGTACATTGGGTCGATATTGGATAATTCGGATATGCAAAAATATAATAGTGTTGCTCTTTCAGCTACCGAAACAAATCTTTTCTTATAAGCAAGTATTTGTTGCTCTGTTTTCTCGGAGATTGCCATTTGTTGAGTAATAGATGCTGATGTCTTTTGTGCAGAACTCAAAACAAGCAAAGCTTTGTCATCTTCAAGAATATCATTACCATCCACTCCAGTTACTACTCTAAGAATCTCATCTTCAATTTCTTTTAATTTTCGAAGGTTTTCAGAATTCGCCTCAAGAATTTGTATCCGTTTCTTATCCAAATCATCTCTTTCAACCTCAATCAGGTTATTTAATAATAAATTTGTTAATCCTTCTTTGGTTGTTGAAAAATTAATAATACTTGTCATTGAGGCAACTTCAGGGCTGTACTTTGGATTGGGATAGTCAGTTGCCAAAAACAATCTAAAGTTTTCATTAAATGGGATGTTCTCCCCTCCAATTGATATTTGTAAAACATTATCGATATACACAGTTTCTCGAGATAAGACAGTATCTAAAACAGGATCAAGCTCATTCCCTATCGAATCGATTAGTAACCATGAACCTTTTGTTACAGATGATTTAAGAAGTGTCAAGAAATGTGGGTGATCAAATCTAAGAACCATCAATCTTTCACCAATATATGACCTAAGCCATCTTATCCCTATTTGTTGTGGATCAATCAAAAGGGGATAACTCTTTGAGTTCTCGGTTATAATAACTGCATTTTCTATTGAATGATGGTCATTTGGCAAACCCATTAAAATCCAACTCCTTATAGAAGATTCAGAAACCATTGATTCAACTATACTGAAGTTTTGAGAATACTTAATCCCTTGTTTTGTAAGATAAAACTTCCATTCTTCAATCATTTTCAATCTGTAGGTAGCAGAGAAAGCTCCCAAATATGTCAAAGCGCTGGCCATTAGTATTGAGTCTCCTAATATAAATTTTGCGGAGTTTCTCAAATTTTCCGCTCTTTCACTCCATTGGGTGGTCTGTCCAGACAATCCATCAATAAGCTTTTTTGCTCTTTCAAGTCTTTCTTGAGTTGTTTTGACACTTTTTGATAGTTGGAGTTCTTTCTTCTGAGTCATAAGTACAGTTTCTTCAAGATAATTCAAATTCCTCTCAATTTCTTCTAAATGTGCTCGGCTTTTTTGAAGCTCTTTCCTACTTTCTTCAAGTTTAAATGACGCAGCATCAGCTGCTTTTCTTTTTGGCAACATTTCTTGATAAACATGCCAATAATCAAAAGACGCACAAACCCAGTCATATAGTGAGGCAACTGCTTGAAATGAAGCAAGAGCAGATTTTCTTTTTTCTGAACGAATTCCTTTGTCTTTAGGAACATATTTTTTAAGTCTGTGAATCACGTCTTTGGGCATCGATTCAATTGAGAAGTTGGTAATATTCTTGATAAATTGAACATCATTCAATAAAGAAACTGCTTCTGGCCAGTAATCATCTTCTTTAACCCCAGGTGTTGGAGTATCAACTTTTCGTGGTGCTCTTCCAAACATTATACAAACTGCTTCAAACGTTTCTTTCATTCCAGAGCTTGGAATATGAAGTTTCTTAATTGAAACCAATGAATCTTTGTCTAATCTGTTAACAGCTTCTTGGGCTTCCATTAATAATGGCTGGGCTAGTCTTAGTTGTTCTTGGGCTATTTGATTAGCAGCTTCCGATTCCTTGGCTTCATTTTCTGCAATTAAACTCTGTTCAACAACAATCGCTCTGGTTTCTTCCGCATCTTTCTTTCGGCGATGAAGTTCTTTTACCATTATTTCTGCATCACTTTGGGTTTTTTCAAGTACAGGGATATCATGATCAAGTTGAAGGCTCATTTCTTGGATTTGAGTTCTAGTTTTAACAATTTTTTCAACAGCATTTTCATAATCCCTTGCGGATTCTGCGGTTTCTCTTTGTTTCTTCATTAGTTTTTCTAATAATAATTTAAGGAGATTATGAAAGCACCTTGGTGTTATGGAAACATTTCTCCCTGTTTCTACAAAAAACCTTGATGCAAAATCATCGACAGATTTGTGAATGGAAACACATACACTGACTACAGAATGAACAACATCAGGTGAACCAATATGACCATTTCCTAAAGATTCTTGAGCGATTGATTCTAAAGCAGCCTGAGACCAAGGCATAAACCAATCAATCGTTGACTCACTAAGAATGGCTGGAAAACTTAAAACAATATCCCTAAAAACATTTGAATATGGAGATATTACAAATAATATATGTAGATTTTTTCGGATTCTTTCTAAAAGAATAGATGAATAGTCAATATCTAATTGAACAGCAGATGCAACCAATTCAGTTTTGAGTGCTTCTGTTTCTGACTGATCAAATAAGTGTGGTATTTCTCCCCTGGTGATAAGATTTCGAATATCTTCCAATTGCTTCAAAAATAGTATTTGGGTATCGGATACTAAGAATGCAGTTTGTTCATCCCTTGCTCCACATTTCCGAATCAGTTTTTTCATATCTTCCTTCCAATCAAGCAGACCATATTTTTTGGTGATACAGATAGTAAACTCATCGACATTGTCAATATGTAGAGTAAGCCTTGAAAGACTCCTTCTACCAATAGCCTTTGGACCAATAAGCATTGCGTGGCCTCTATTCATACTTAAAACTCGTGATAAAGCAGAAACATGCTCGACAGATTCATGGCTTAAAGTCATATCAATTGTTTTAGTTGCATCGCGATTATGTTCTTTCAAAGCAGTAACACAAGTAGAGAGAAGTTGATCTGGTTTAACAGTAACTTCTTTGTAAAGCTGGGAGCCATCAGCAAATTCATTGAACATCACAAAATCTGATGTGTTGATGGTATTCCACTGAACTTTATAATACTTGGGTAGCATTTCTGTGAGGACAGACAAAAACCATCTCCTATCTTCATTGCTATTTAGTCTATCATGAAATTCTCGAAGCATTTCATGAAACCAAAGCCGAATAAATTGGGAATCTGTTTGAATGAGCTGAGGGTTAATCAATAAAATACCCTTTAAAACCCTGGTAATATTTTTGAGACCAAAAACATAATGACTCTTGGCAGGTATTGGATGAAGATTTGACACGCATTGTTCGAGTATATCCAAAGTTGCATTCACTGTTGGTTTCATTATATCTTTCACAGATTGGGAGAACTTGCTCAACCTTTGCGAAACTAAATGGGTAAATATTTGTGTGGTTGATTGGATTTTAACTTTCGGGATATGAGTAAAGAAAAAATGCCTAAACAATCTCTTACTGATACTGAATTTTGAAGAAGAAGAAAAACCTGATGATATTATATATGAAGTATCAACAACTTCACAAAATTCAGTTGTAAGAGGGTTAAACCAGCCATTAAACCCAATTAAATGCCTAATCATTTCAATTACGGGCTGTGACCCGTTATTCTCGGTATCAATACTAGATATATCGTCAAACATAAGAACAAGTTTTTGGGATGTCAAAGGTCCATATTTACCTTGTCTTTTGTGCAACAATTGGGATATAAACTGAATAATAGATTTTGGCGTTGAACATTTTGATATTGATTGTGATTGTGAAACATATGGGACCTTATTCAAATAAAAAGCTTTAAGAGAACTGATAAGTAAAGTCTTAAAAGACTCGGGTCCACTAAAGTGAATAGAGCGATTATTACATATCAGAATTCTGGATAAAAATAGCGCTGAAGCATATTCATTTGTAGGTATTACATGGTTTTCTAAATCTTGGGAAGTAGAAAAAGACATTTCTGTCATTGAATCTGACCATAAAACCCAAGAAAACTTTGTTAGATCAGCATAATAGTCAAAAACAGTATACCTTGAGGGAAAAACAGAGTGACACCCATATGCATCACATTGGTCTTTCAAAAATCTATCAAAAAGCAATCTATTCTCATCAGGAAGATAGCCTCCAAAACCCCAAACAACGCAAAATAAAAATATTCTTTCATAAACAACTTCATACTGCTCAGAATCAATATATGGGATTTTGTCATGAGAACTACCAGCAAATCTTGAGAAGTATAAACTTGGGTCAAGTAATGGTAAAGGTGTTTGGTCATTGTTATCTGAATAACGATCAGGCTTTTCTGATAGGACAACATAGCATGATAACAACGACAGGAAATTATTCAGAGCAACATTTGGCAGTATATTATACTCCATTTTAACATCATTAGCCATAAACTGAAGGATTGAAGGGATATACTTTTCCATTAAAGATTTAAGCACATTAGATAATTCAACATCCTTTTTAGAAAGTAAATTGCACCAATTTTCAATAATTGCTTTCCAAGAAATTTCATGAGGATCATAAAAAATCATCCCACACCGAGTAATGGTTGCTGGAGATACAGCTGATAAATCATCGACTTCAAAAAGGATTCTTAATCTGGGTGATATATGAATTCTTTCATTATTTGAAAGGCATAGTACTTTGTTTTCATCAAGCAAAGTATTCATAGACTCAACCCATAAAGAATCTACTGGACCATCAAGAACAATCCACGATGTGCTATTCAAAGTTGAGTAGTCCCTTAAATGCCTTGAAAAAACTCCATCTGACCATTCAGATGTAGAAGCATTATACAAACCAAAAAGCTCTGAAATGGATAAAGCTTTGGGATTAATTGTTTGACAAATAATTGAAGAATTTTTCATTAATGTAGATCTTAACACATTTAATGATGTAGATTTCCCACTAAAAGTCGATCCGATTAACATAATACCATGACGGACCTGCATAGTTTCATAAAGTTGTACAACTTTACGGATATTTATACGATCTGGTTTCATATCAAGCTCAGAAAAAGTTTCTTTAACTGATTCTTGGATCTCAGATATTTGCTCAAAGTATGATTCATTGGGAAAAACATCTTTAAGAATATTATTAAAAATTAAAGAATCCTCAGATGTTAGATATGGTTCAATAGATTTCCTAATAGCATTCAAAAAGACAAGAAATTCATTATTGCTTGTATCATCTTTATGAAGACGAACAGCTGTGGTAACAATAGCTCTCATAAAGCTTAATGACCAGTCATAGTGTTTCGTGTTACTAAGTTGTTTTGAACAAAGGTCAAACAGTGTTGAAAGTTTTAATGATAGATGAGAAGCTTGTGAAAACCCATTTGAAAATAATAAAACCTCGGTTATCATTGCAAATGCAGGGTTAACCATCGCAACAGGCCTAAAAAGAACTTTAAGATTATCCGGAAGAGCATTCCGATTTATGTATCCCAAATTAAGAGTTATACAAATACCTCCATGTGGATTTAATGGAATCAATCTTCCATCTATAGAAAAAATCTCAGATAAACTTACTAATGATGAATATAGCAGCCTAACTTGTTGAGAAATTACAGACAAAACATCAATTGTGATTCTGTTAAATTCATCAAAACATGCCCATGTACCAACTGAAGCAACTCCTGCAATGAAATGAGACATTTGTTCTGATGTAACTTCTTCAAAACAATTGAAAACAAAACAAGGTCTGCCCAAAGCTTTGGCACAATCTTTAATGGTCTCTGTTTTCCCAGTACTTGATGGACCTGATAGTTGGCATCCATTAAAAAACCGAAACGAAGATAAAATGGTTTGATAGCATCTATCTGTAAGAGGTGTAACTACTAGTCTTGGAGAATTCCCACAAAATTCATATAGATATTCAAATGAATTATTGATACATCTGATTAAAACCGAATCTTCTTCCCAAAAATATCTTATTTGTTTCAACCACTCAAATGATTCCGGATCTGATACATCATTTTTAATCATTTGAGATAAAATTTCTCGATGATGAACATCCTGGATTAGCATTGATGCAATAAAAGCCCTTGATTTTTCATCTTTAGTAGTTTGAATACTATCTGACAATTGAGTAATCAGTTCAATTTGCTTAGCTTTCAGTGCTTGGATACCTCGCATTTTTCTGGATTTTAATGAAGAAACAACTTGCTGTGTCCATAGAACTTTATTCGAAACGAATCCTACTTGACAAGGATAGTCAAAAAGCCATTGAATCCTCCTATTTATGGCAAATGCAGCTAAAGATTGTCGAATACTATCTTTGATGGTAACCCTAATCTCATCATCAAATGCAGAAAGCCAATTCTCAACATCAACAACATCCACACTAATTGGTGCATGAAGTTTTATTTTCTCTCCATAAGAATCACTAATATGGGTTATTTCATTATTAGAGGATATTTCAATGCGTTTTAGATACATAAAGAGTTTAGGCATTGATTCTTCGATAATTACCTTATCTTTATTTGAGGACAATATTCTGGAAAGTTCATCATTAGATAAAAAGAAAAATCGAGGGAAGCTAATTCTCTTCTGTTCAAGATATTTGGTAAGTCCTCTACTAATGGTTTCTAGCATTTCCGAACATTGAGAAATATTAATAGGCAATGATTCTCTTTGAAGAACACTTAAAAAATCAGGATGATTATGGGTTAATGTCATTGTGGTGGACCAAATTTTGTTGGCACTTTGCCAAACGCTTGTTTCAGATATTAGATTTTGCTGAATAGACTGTGTTGACAATAATGGATGCAATGATAGCCATTTCTTTTGACATGTTACCCAAGATTCTATTATTTTTCTAGCTTTCTTCAGAAAAGACAATCTTTCAACTGCTTGAGATTTAACAGGTGTAATAAATGGTGATGATAATAATGACTCTGTTGCAACTATTTGGTCATCGACAATACCAGTAATAATATCAATCCTTTGAAGAATAAAATGACCAGAATCTTTGTATTGAACAGTATAAAACTGCATGGAATGTAGTTCATTGTCCATTGAATCTATTGAATACTCAATATTATATTCTTGAGCAGCAATACTGGCAATTTCAGATATCATATCATTCCATCTTTCCAGTTTTGTTTCTAAAAACAATTGAAGAGAGGTTTCAACAGAAGGATAAACAGGGAACCCCACTATATCGGAGATTTGTTCCCAGTGCTTCTTCTTAATACCTGGATGCCGAAGTTTAATAAGGAGAGGCATCCTTTGTTTAATTGATTCGATTTGAGATAGAAGAGGAGATATCACTTTTTCCATTAAAAGTCTCTGTCCTGACATTTCTTTCTTCACTTGATTCATCTTTTTGAGTGATGAGTTAATAAAAGTACTCATATTCTCCACTTTGATATGAGGAAATGGAGTATCATACCATTGTGATGTTGATGAAACCCAATCATGAGCTGTATTCCATAAAACATGAAGCGGGGTAAACTCTTCAACCAATTTAGTTAAAATTCTGCATGCCACTGGTTCGAATTCAAACAGTTTTTCGTGTTCATTAAATAATTCTTGTTGATTTTTCAAAACTTGAAGCTTATTTCCAATCAAATTAACTTGTTCAACTGCTTCTGATGTGATTTCTAAATCAGTATATTTACCCATTAAGGAATTAACAACTTCAGAAACAGAAAGCGTTTCGTTCTCGAGCTTCCTTTGATTTGATCTTAAATCTCTAATCATCCTTATCCTCTCAACGCTTAGAATCCTTTCAGTTTCTTCAATTCTTTGAGAAATCTTTGTGGGCATTTTCATCGCTTCATACCGTTGTTGAAAATCTTCATCTGATATCTCATATCTATATTGTTCAAGAAATTCAAACTTAGAAATAATATTCGATAGCATTTCGTTTCTTTGTTTAGATGTCGATATAATGTTATCAATGTATTTTTTGATCGAATCGAGCATTTCAGGTGTTTCTGGCTGTCGCCTAAGCTCTAATGATATAATATCAAAATCAGATCTTAAATCCCTAACAGCATGAACCGCATGCTTGCTAATCTGAGACAAGAACATATATCTCATTTGTTCAATGTGAAATTTGCATGTTTCTTGAAATCCTCTGCACATTAGTTTAAACATTCCAATATTATAGAATGGCTTCATATCATTATTTAAAATACCTAAAACTCTATCAAAATCACTCAGCTGGCTATGATAATCTGATAAAGGTTTTTGAAACATTGGGTCGAAATCAAGGGCAAATTCTTCTGGATCAAGTCTTAAATAATGTTCTAAAAACTTGAACTCAGATATGAACCATTGAAGACGTTCAAATAATTGATCCAAAACTTCAGTGAGTAGTTTCTTTTTATTTTGAGCCATTTCTACACAATCTGTGATATGTAATTTGATGCTATTAGAATTACCATTTCCAGAAATTGTAGGCAAATCACTTATAACAGTTTCAAATTGTGATAGAAGTGATATTAATTGATCAAGGAAAACATCAGTTGTTGGTAAAAACTCTAATGAGTTGGGTTCTTGAAAAAATACATCAATAAAAAATAAACCCTCATCATCCTTATTAAGAAAACGATTAAACATTTCGAAATATGATCCCAATGTGTTATTGGTAATATCTATAAGAATACTATGCATCATTTTTTGTGACAATAAAATAATTCGATTTATAATGCCTTGAGAAACCTTGGAGCCATTCTTTTCATGAGACGTTGAAAGTTTGGAAATGGTTGAATTCAAATGATTACTAATTGATGATCTTATCTGATTCGCAGATTCTCCCAAATGAGAGTACTGAAGAGTAATAAAATCTTCCAATGTTACTGTTTTTTCAAAATTATTCAATAAAAAACACTTATTTCTAAAACTTTGAAGAAGTTCCCAGATTGAATAAAAACCTTGTAGAATTATTGGCTCGTTGAAAAGATGACTATTAATTACATTATATTTGGTAATATCAAAAGATGGAATTCGAATAAAATCAATGTAGTTTGAATTTGGAGTATGAGTTGCATTTTTAAAAAACAAAAACTCTTCACGGTTAGGAATAACTGGATTATGTAATATTTCATAATCAAACTCAAGCCTGTTATTAATTGAAATATATTCTGATTCAATTTCTTTCTCAAGAACTGAAACCACTGATAAACTCTTATACTTTCCAATTCGATTTTCAATATTATTTAGAGAAGATTGTGGTAAAGTAGGTACATCATCGATTGTCATTAAAGCAATTCTGGCATCATATCTAAGAGATATTTCATAAAGCATACATTGTTGTTTTGCGGCTTGGACTCTTTGCATAAATCTTTCTGGGTTTTCCCTATTAAACCTTAAGTTAAACCTGGAAACTCTTTTTGTTTTTCCATTGAAATCCCATATAATGTCAAATGTTTTTGTTGATTCATCATAGCTTAATACTTGGCATGATTCCCATATTGATTGCCCTCCAATTTCTGAATACTGAGACATGGCTTGAGGATCCTTCATTAACTCTTCAATGCTAAACTCACCATACTCTTCATTATCAAAATACTCAAGAGGTAAAAATTTTGGATTCTCAATTGAATTAAAGTCAACAAGAGGTGGCAATGGCTTGTTTGGTACCCTGTATTTCGATCTTAAAATGTCGGGGATATTTGTCGTTGTGGTACCTTCTGGGTAGTCTATTCTTGGCTCTGGAGCATTCTTGTGCGGATGAGAAAAATCATGAGGCGAAAACTTGTAAATTGGAATATTTTTCTCGGGAAAAGACTGAGAAGCATTGCGAATCTGATATGAATCAAACGTCTTCTTTGCTTCATTAAAAGGGACAGAATTCTTCTCATTCAATGCAATGTTCTTTTTTTCGGAAATAGAAACAATGGGTTGGTTTGGATTAAGTGACCATTCGCCAATTTTTGGGATTTTTACAACTTCTTCCGGAATCGTCTTTCCTAATCGTTTTAAAACAACTTTTTCATCATGAATTTTTTGTTCTCGTTGAACTAATCGAGATTTCCCTCTCGAAAATCGACCACCTGTTGACATTCCTTGATTTTATAAAATCCGTTTTTATCACTTAGTCTTTAGTTAAGAGATTGGTGAGCTTTTCTAAATATTGATCTATATTTTTTGGGCGTATTCCAAACAGGTGCTTTCCATTAGGGTTTGGGATGAATGTCGAAAAAGCAGCCCATTCATGAACAATGAATGTTCCAGGTACATAATCAATGTGAGCATCATCTCCAGAATATATTGCTTCATGCAATGTTAGTGGATCATGTGGGCATTGGCCATTTTGACCATGTCTTCGAGCAAACCATTCAAGCATTAAATGCCCAACAATACCTGAGGCTAAATCTGTTGATTGATAATTTGTTTGATTAACATGAGATGCCATTTCCCTTAAATGATCAATTGCTTTCCCTTTAAGCCAGAAATTTCTTGTCATATCATGGTGAATTATCTTCAATGGCAAATTAGGATATGAGCACATTATTTTTGAGGCCAAAGTGTCTCCAGAGAGATTATGATTTGGGAACAAATGTACAATGTTTCCATTCATTATCCATTCACTTATCTGATCCTTTTGAGGAATTCCAAAAGGAGGATTTATTTGTTTTGGTGAACTCCAGGATTCATGATTTGTGGAATACTCAAAGAAAACATCGGGAGAATGAACAAAACTTCCGCCGCCCATTATCACAATTTCTTTCAATAGATCCGATAATGGAGGATATTTTTGAAGAGCAATACCAATATTGGTAGGAATTCCAATTGAAACGATTTTAACCATTTTTGGATAACGCATTGCAGTGGCAATGATGAAATTAGCAGCATTTGTTTGAACCTGGCTTGGCCATTGAGTAAAATCCATCATTTCTTCTATTGATTTATGAGAGAAAAACGGCAAACCTTCGCTGCCACACAAAAAAACTTCTCGATGAGTACCCATCAGGCATGATGCACCTGTTATGATCGGAATTTGTGGATACTCTGGATGCGATTTCCGGAAAGCATTAACAATAAGTTTGATAACCATTGTTCTAAGTTCGCTTGGACCATAATTTGTGGTAATCCCCAGAATCTCAATATCAGGATTATTGAGTGCTGAAAGAATGGCAAGAGAATCATCAAGATCAGTTCCAAGATCCGTATCAATGATAACTTTGACAGGTTTGTCACAAAGCACACCTTTTATTGGCTGAACAGGTCCTCTCTCTGTTTTCTCAATACAAAGCATCTCCAAAGGGGAAATCTCCATCTTTTCACTCCGATACGATCCAACCCTTTCATAAAATGGGTAACTAAGAGGTGGTGGGTGAAAATAGTGTTTCATTTATTTTTTGTGAAAAAAACTGTTGATAATTTTGAGATAATTATTCACCATATAAAAATATCAACAGAAACATTTCCACAAATGTACGAAAATGCGCAGAAGCATCGGATGGTCCTGGATTCTTTTTTATCAGGCATGGGAACCAATGTCGAACAATACGCTAATCATAGCCAATTTCTAACCTTTCCTCAGCTTAATAACGAACAGTTATTTGAGATTTGTAGTGAAGTTGAAGCTCTGTTTTCAGCAGAGCCTAGTTTGCTCTCTGTATCTTCGCAATGCATTATTGTTGGCGATTTGCATGGTCATGTGCTTGATTTGTTGAGGATTTTAAACCATTATGGATTGCCTGTATCACAAAAGTACTTATTTGTTGGTGATTTGGTTGACAGGGGCGAATTTTCGCTTGAAGTAGTAGTTATTGTGTTTTTGATGAAGATAATCTGGCCCAAAAATGTTTTACTTATACGTGGAAACCATGAGTTTTCATTTATGTGTAATAGATGCGGGTTTGCGTTAGAAATCTCGAATTTATATAATGATGTTGCTGTTTTCGATGCATTTTGCAAAGCCTTCTCAGTGGTTCCTCTAGGAGCCATCGTAGACAGGAAGATTTTATGTATTCATGGCGGTATTGGCCCAAGCATTTACTCTCTCCAGCAAATTCTCGAATTGAGCAGACCAATACATGATTTTGGAAATGAATTCATTGATTCGCTATTGTGGTCTGATCCATCTGATGCTATTGACACGTTTAATCCATCTTTTAGAGGTATGGGATATACATTTGGAAAAGGAGCAGCTAAACAATTCATGGAATCTAATGGGATAGATCTGATAATTCGTGGACATGAATGTGTTAAAAATGGATGTACATATTCTCTTGATGATAAAGTTCTGACTGTTTTTAGTGCTTCAAACTATTGTGGATTAGTAGGGAATGAATCTGGTATAGTAATAATAAAAAGAACAGGAGAATTAGAAATGAAAAGGTTTCCATCTCTGGAATATCTCAAGCGGGCAGATGTGTTTTTCCAGTTTAATAAAGGAATATGTAAAATCAAGCCAGTGATAAAAAGAATTAATTGTTCAGAATCAACATCATTGATACCAAAAGTGAGGATCTCAGAACCAATTCGGAGTCTAAATCATCTTCAGAAATCCAATGTCGATATTCCTAAAAAAGTTATTCCTCCAAGTGGCGAGAAACCTGCCAAAAAGAGGAGAAATGCAACCCTTGGTTAGCTTTGTTAGTAAATTTTTATGTTGAATAAAATTGATGACAGAAGAAATTCGGACCAGAAAAATCGAACCCAACCAGATTGTTATTCTTGGCCTAAAATTTAGTGTAACTGCTAATGATATTTATAAAGCGTTTTCAAAATATGGAAAAGTTACTTCTTGCAGGCTTATGATTGATGACCATAACGAATCAAAAGGTTTCTGTTTTCTTTCATATAAGAATAGGGAAGATGCAGAGAAATGCATAAAAAGTATGAATGGGAAACGATTTGAAGGGAAAATTCTCACCATTAATTGGGTTATTGAAAAAGATAGAAAAGAAGAAGAGTAGAGTTTAGTTTTAAATTGGAAGATCGAAATCCCCGCCAGTAACCTTCATCTTTATGTAAACCCAAATAAAATCACTGTATATGATTGTTTGAATAATCCCTGTTGTCCAAACAACCATTGGGGTCCTTCCTGATTCCGTAACTGCTTTGTATATCCAGTTTAGTAAATAGAACAGCCTATATATTGATAGGAAGAAAATGTAGTCGCGATTCAAAACATCCACTTTCTTTGACCTGTTCAAAAGTATGAGTTGTGGTATAATAGCAAATGCTTCGACCCACAATGAAAATGCATTAAGAATCTCTGGAATGCGCCTCCTTGTTGCTGTGAAAAATGCAAGTGGAGCACATAGTATCAAAATGAAAGAAATACGGAATGTATCATGTCTCCTTTCATATGTTTTCTTAAGGCGTGTGTACATTAACACAAGAGTTAATATCGAAGAAAACATGTAAAAGAATTTAAAAGCTATATTGTAAAGTGGAGGATCAAATAAATACGGATTAAGATAACGGCACAAATAAACAATCATATACAGAAGATGTGTCTTCATGGATACACCTATACATGTTTTCTTGCTTAACATTTTATAAAGAAGAATAAAAACAGAAATTAAGTGAGAAAAATCAGCCAGATACCGAAATATATTCCAGCCAAAAGCCATTTATAATGTCAAAACCGCTCATAAAAAAATCAAAAGTGACAGTGTTTATTTTCTAAGTCTTAGGATTATTTTACCCCCAAAATATAGGACGCAAAGTATAGTGAATACAGTTAAGGCAATCTTCATTACTCCCATTGCTGAAGGATCATCTGTTATTGATTTGATGGCAAATACCCCTTTTTGCATCATTGAGTTTCCATTATCCATTGTAGAATGAAAAGCTCTCAAGTTTTCTGCATCTGTCCTTAGAGATTCATCAACTCTTTTCGTCATAAATAGGATTTTTGCTGATTTGCTTTCTAGTTCTTCTATTGCGAGCTCATTTCCTTTGTTAAGCGCATCTACCATATAGTTTGATGAAGGATTCAATGATTTTGCGTCATTTCTTCTCATGTTCATAACACTTTTATATTTTAAACGTCATCAAATGTCATCACTCTTGATTTGGGATTGTGGCTCATGCAAAACACAGGACATATCTGTAATATCTAAAATCCAGACAGAATTCCATGTTAAAATCGAAAGCATTATTGTTTTGGCAAAAGAGTATAAAGATGTACCTTCAACACTTGGAGAACTCGCGATTGTAATGCCAATCATAACAAGATATGGTGAAAATGCGATGTTTGATGCGATTGTTGATGCAATATCCATTTTACAGAATGCAAATATGGGATATAACGTTATTATGGTCTCTGATGTTTTATCTGTTTGGATTTCATTATTCCAACAATTGATTCCCAAAAAAGTATTTATTGTTTCAAATGTTGATCAGCAAGATCTTATGGATCTAACATTTCTACCTGAAGAAATTGAGCTTAGTTTTTCATTATGGGAAAACTTGATGAATGGAAAAGCTGATCAGCCAATAAGCAAAATTCCCCAACCTGCTATTAAACAGATGACTCCTTTGCAGCCGCAAAATCGTTCTCCTGTTTTTCAGAGCATTGATGTTGAGGAAGAAGAGGATGATATTTTATATTCGGATCATGAAGAAGAAGTAATTGTTAGAAAATCTGATAAGCCTGTACAGAGAATCCAACATCTAACCAATTTGGAAGAAAATATATTTGAATTAAAATCACCTGCAAAATCTAGGGATGAAGAAGATGAGAAGCCGGTTGTTAGTAAAACAACCATCCAAAAGGGACAATCAATGACCATACCAAAGAAATTCCAGGTGTTAGTTGAAGCGATGAAACGAGTTAATAAGGCAATGATTTCTTTGAAAGTATTAACCGAGCAAATGAAAGCTGTGGCTCAAGATCTTGGAGTCAGCGAACAAAATGTTCAACAAACTATATCAAAAGCTACAGAAGCCGGTCTGGTCGTTTTTGATGCTACAATCAATTATATAAGATTCCGCAATCGAGAAATGGAGAAAATGCAGATTCAATATGAATAAACCATTGAAATAACATGCAACTTTTTGAGAAATTATTGTATACGTTTAACATTTTCATATTTCACTGATGATGAAGACAAATGGAATTGCCCCAACAAGAACGAGACAAAAGGCCTCGTTTCCTTCAAAAAGTGCAAAGTGGTCACAAGAAGATGATGAAATGCTTATCAAATTAGCTAAAGATGGTCAAAAAGTAAATTGGAACGAGTTTGTGCCCATGTTCTCTGGTAAGACAGCCCAACAAATATCTGAACGTTGGAGCAAAGTTGTAAACCCTGAATTGATTAAAGGGTCCTGGACAAGAGCAGAAGATGAAGTAATTATAGAGTTTGTTCATCAGTATGGAACCAAGAATTGGACAAAACTGGCCAATTTGCTTCCAGGAAGAATTGGAAAGCAATGTCGTGAAAGATGGCGTAATCATTTAGATCCTTCAAACAAAAAAGGTGAATGGACCATGGAAGAGGACTCATTACTGATTAAGTATCATGAATTATATGGCAATCAATGGGTAAAAATCGCTTCAATGATACCAGGAAGGTCAGATAACTCAATAAAAAATAGATGGAATTCCACATTGAAAAAGAACCCACGACAGATCATCGAATGCCATCATCAAACACCAACAAACTGTGGTGACAATGTTGATATTCCATACACACCAGGTTCTAATGAATCTATTCCAAAACCAAATATAATTGAAGACTCTTTTGATCATTCGAACTCTACATTTACTCCCAAAAATAGTTATGATTCTTTGCAATCACCATTTATCGGAAGCAGATCCCCATTCACTCTTTGTTCTCCCAGTTTCAAGAATCCTATTCTTATGAGCCCTTGGAATGACACACCAAAACAACAAGGAGATTATCTCTTCTCTCCAAGATTTGGGTTCAATAATGAAAACCGGGAGCCCAACTTAAGAAATCTTTTATGAGTGTTTTTAATTGTTAGAATATAGTTTGAGTTTCATTAATAAAAAGCTTCAATAATTTAAAAAAACAATAAAAATTGTTCATTGAATGATTCTATGAGAATCTCAGGGTTAACATTCATATAGTTTTAATAGAAAATACATTCATAAATGTTTACTATATTAATCAGGGTTTCCATATTTCTTTTTTAAACCTATTATCAATAGTGAAAATCAAACAAAAAGGCTGCTAAACAGATATGCTAATTAGGGGAATATTCTCATATTTAATGGATAATAACATTCACCTACAAATCTCAACAATTGAATTGAGATAATTAACCAAAAAATTGTTTTAATTAGTATCAATATAATATTGATTTGTTTCGCTATATGAATGAGAATGGAACTGATTTGTTCAATATTTTTAGTCATAAATGTTTTTTGCTGTTCTGATTTTTTGCATTTTTGCTTTTGATGTTCCCACAACAAATCCGAAAAACGGCAGTAAGTGTACAGGTCCGCGTGTTGTTGTTGATGAAAACGGCAATTGTTCCTGTTTGGATGGGTATAGTCATGATAATCCAATCACTGAGAGGGGATGTTGGATTTGTGCAAGAAAATGTGGAGAAAATATGTTTTGTGATTATCCTGGAGAGTGTAGGTGCTTGCCTGGCCTTTATCTGATCGGAAAACAAAAGTGTGGTATTCCCATCCCTGAAGTCAAAGGATTTCATCCGCAAATTGGAGATGTAAATGATGAAATTAATGTTTCCATAAGCAATCCGATTGGTTTTGTTCCAACTCAAGCTTTTTGCAAGTTTGCTTATAGTGTTAAGCCTGGAATTGTATTATCCCCCACTCTTGTTAAATGCAAAGTTCCAAAACTGAAGACCCAAAAGTTTGATATACATGTTCAGCTTTGTATTTCCTACAATTCCTTCAATTTTTCGAACGAAATGGCTGTGTTTAAGATAACAAATGATCATCAGAGTGTGATTAATCTTACTACTCTGATTATTTTAATTGCGATTTGTTCAAGTGTCTTCCTCTTGATACATTTTTGGAAAGTTTGGAAAGAGAAAAACAAAGACGAAGCAAAAGAGCCACTATTATCTCAACAACAATTATAACAAAATGTAAGGTTTTTAACATCATTCTATTAAAGACTCGCTATTAATTTGTTCTGCATCTTCTTGTAGTTTATAAGTGTTTATGTCATTGTCATCTATTGGCATATGTAATGAAATGAAAATCAGAGAAACAGAAGTGAAAACTCCGATTAATAAGTAATGTGGTGCAGAAAATGTTGGTGAAAAAGAATATACCACAAAAATCAGCACAATAAAACTTATGAATGCGTTCATAATCCGGGAGTAGATATTAAAGCGCTGCTCATGATCGGGTCTAATGCAATCTTTGATCTGAAACATTCTTATCAGATAAAACACAGAAAAAGAAAAAAATACATAGTAAAAAGACTCGTTAAACTGCTCGTTTGCCATACTATAATCACCAAATATGTGCTGGATGTTGTTTAAAGGCAATAATGCAATTTCGGAAAGCAAATAAGTGACACAAACTATCATAAACAAATATGGGATTGCTACATTCAATTTCTTACTCATAGAAGGATCTTTGTCAAAGTAATATGACAATGCAATTAAATAGAAAAACAAATAGCATATAAACAAATCATGAAATATTTCATGCCTTATGAAAGAAAAATAAGACGGTCTAAAAAGATTAATCAAATAGAAAGGATCATTATATAGGACCAAGCAAAAACACAATCCTTTTGTCAATTCTTGCTCAAATGATATTTTAGTGTTCTGAGTTTTAATAAAAAACATTACACTCTGTATTATCGATATTACTGAGCATATCCCCATGAGATATCCTTTCAACAGGTTAAATTTTGAACAAAAATACTCATAAATAACAATGATATGAGGAATAAGTTCATTAAACAATATATCTATTTCGACTTTTTGAAAGTCTACTAATAGAGATCGAAATGAGGGCATATCAGCCAAACTGCTCTGATTAAACGCAATAGAATAATTGATACCCTTTTTTTCAGAAAATATTGTATAAGAAGCCAATCCAGTAACATATGAGGCATTAAAACCATTCATTTTTAATTTGCAGAACAAAAAACCATTCAACGGGATTGTTCCATTAATATCGATGTTAATTCCCGTGTAGACCGAATTATTTGTATAAAAATCAAATTCTTTCCTAATAATTGCTTTTGAAGATACAAAAGAAAAACACAGTACGATAAAGAGAACAATTATTGTAGAAGCATAATGAATACAACTACAGTGTTCCGAATTATAATCGATTAAAAGCGGAATATCATCTTCAGGTTCTTCATTATTAATCTCAATCCTTATCAGGGGACCAGCAAAATCCTCCATTTTTGGCACTTTTGTGAGGATTTTGTAAAAAAAGACGATATGAATGTAATTTATTGATTATGTTTACAAATAATGATAATATATTTCAAATTCATTGAAAATTTCAATTATATGGCTTCAAAAGACTTCCAAATGACCAAAGCTGTCCAACTGATGTTTGATTGGAAAAATATATTTATCATTTGCTTTGATTTTATGTTAATAGCAGGGTGTGCTTGTTTTTATTTAGAAATGAATCTTAAAGAAAAATTCCAACAAAAACAAAGAATAATAAAGGCAAAAACCCATGTACGAGCGGAAAACTGCGTTAATGAATCAAGAGATGTTGCAAGGTCATACTATCAACAGGATATAAAGGTCTCATATTGTGTTTTTTCTAGGTCTTCAATGCTTGACGATGATGGAGGAATTATTTTTGTTAATCACAATAGCCTTTCCATGGATGTTTCATACACCACTTTTTATAATTGTACTGCAATAAATGGAGGAGCTATTAGCTTTTCATCTGGGGAGGATTCGATTCTAAAGGCAATATGTGCTTTCCAGTGTTCAGCTTTAAATAACTATCATTTTGGAGAGATAAAATCTGATTCAACAAATCAACTGGTTTTTGTATCCATTACTTCATGTTCTTCTTCAACCAAAGGATTTGAAACAATTCGTTTTAGTTGGGGGGATCAAATAATCTCGGATTCAAATTTCTCAATGAATAGTGCCAAGAAAACAGCAGCTTTTAACTCGAATACCCAAGATTCAGCACAAGCATCACATTGCACATTTTCTAATAATAATGTGTCAGATGATTCATGTATTGTTATTGGTGCTGTCAAAAATTGGAATTTCTCTTTATGCAATATTGTTCATTGTAATGGCCCCTCGAATGGAGTGGTAACAATCACTGGGAAAGTATACATTGCGAACTCGATTTTTTCGAACAACCATGATAATTTGTTTTATGTGCATCAATTCTGTTCACTTGAAATCGCAGATTGTTACATCAACCACATTGGAAATATAAGTTCAGGAAACGTGATTATGACAAAAAACAATTCATTCACAAATTGTAACACATATCAATTTGAGATGTTTGATTCTTTTTATTGTCATGCAGATAAAACCCCTAAAAAATCCAGTAATGGATTAACCTATGTTTTGGTTTCTGTTGCAGCAATTTCTCTTTTAAGTGTTGGATGCTGCGAGAGCAAGAAATGCAAAAAATGCACCAAAGACACAGCAGAGTAAATCATTTATTTACTGTAGGAGTTTCTTTGAATTTTTGTATTGTGACTAATGTTGTATTGTTTATTTGCGCTTGGTGTTTCCAAAATAGGATATTGTTTAACAAATGGCCATTATGGAAATTGTAATAATCCTGGGTATGAAATTATAAATTCTACAAATTTATTATATTCTAAATTGAATAATAGCGATGATTTTGAAATTGAAGTTCTAAATGATGAAAAGGCGATATTATTATTACAAATATCTAAGTTTCCTTCTTCTAGTGTTAGTTTTGTTGGAAATAACAAGTCATATATACAATTTTCCTTTTCATCTACAATTACCAACAGAATTAGCCTTAGATTTGTGGATATTATTGTTGAACCAATTAGCGAGGATCTGGATAGTGTTAATATTGTGCTGTATGACTTTTTTGAACACAATTGCCAGTTAGTGACAAATTCGGAATTTGATTATTTCATTAGTTGCTATTATTTCCATGCAAGTCCGGTTTTTTTATCCGCATTTATAAGCATTGATGTGACATATTTCGAGTTTGATATGACATCAAAAGAGAAAGAACCAAATCACAATATTACTGTGTTTGCCCAAATGAGAGATGTTGATCCTACGGGAGATTCACTGATTCATGGATTTAGTTCTAATGTATCTATTTGCTTTTATCCCAATTTATGGGTTATAGGGTTTGAAGATTCTGGGTTTTGTGTTATTATCCACCTGGTTGGACCGCACAATTTAAGAATGGACACAGTAAATCCAAATTCTAACATTACCATTAATTGGTCAATAAGACAAGCTATTAACCATAAGACATCCCTTTTTTTAAATTATGGAGCCTATTTAGTATTTGATCCATCAGAAATTGTTTGGACTGGCAGCAATCAATTGCATTTGTTTTTGGAAGGAAAATGTGATGTAGAATTATTGAGCACTTTATTTCCAGGCAGTATATCATGTTTTAATAGTGAAGAATGCAATATATGGCTAGGTTTTGACAATGTTCTCATTAGTAATTTGTTTTTTTCTGGGAAAAGTCCAGTCAATATCTTTTGCGATGATGATTCTGCAATACTTAGTGTTCAAGGATTCATTGAGATAGCCAAAGGATCTCAATTATTATCAAATAATATGTTGATTCTTCATTCTCCAAGCATCATTATTCAACAGTATGAGGGTCAGTTTTGTAATAATTGCACTCTTGATGTGTCAAGTCAAATATCTTCTGTTGATTCGAAAATTACTGTTCCTCGACTCGATTTAGAAACGATCAGTATTGTGTCTGTATATCATAGATTGGATTTTGAAAATAGTATAGTCTCTCTCAATCCATTTCCAGAAATTACATCGTTAAAAAACATATATCTCAATGTGATTCCAGAGCAAAGAAACCGAGCTTTTTATTCTACTGTTATTGGCAGAAGATTTAATTTGTTATGTGTACCTCAAGCCGATTTCGCTTCAACGCAAATTTCTCTTCCAATAGATGGTATTGATGGTTTTTCTAATGACTACTCTGTTATTGACATTTATAGAGAAACAATAATGAACAAAACTTGCATTGGGTTTTCACTTGGTGATTATCCCGATATTGTTAATTTGGATATTTGCTATACCGATATAGATACTGAAAAATGTCATGGACACTCATTTGTAATAACCAATATGAATTTCTCTGAATGGATGACTTTAATTCGACCCAAAACAAAAAAGATAACATTTTCATTTCAAGATCCAATATTCAATCAGTTTCTTACATTTGAATCAATTCAGAGACCAATAGAAGTAATTATAAATGGATATGACCCATCATGTAATGTGAAAATTGGAATTGATGTGAAAACCCACACCATAGTGAAAAGTCTGATAGTTAACAATGCCACAATTGGATTAATTACTTTATACGGTTTTAGAGAAATACTTATTTCTAGTATAACATTTAATAAAGGTTCATCAATAACCGAATATTCACGAGCAAATTTTCTATTTACCAAAATACCACACTTAACAATTCATTTTTCAACCAAATCAGTTTTCCCCGTGCACTTACCACCAAATATTCGGGTTTTGGTTGATGGATTGAATCCATCAATTCAATACAATAATAATGGATGGAAAATATCTAATTCAGTATCCAAAAGGCCTGCTTTGTTTGAATACAATTCAGAAATATCTTATGAATTCTTTATAACTGAACCATGTTTGTATTTATCAAGAAGTGAAAAAACAGTCAAGGCAATACCAATATCCATACAATTTATTCCTGGAATGGAGAAAATTCTTACTGTTCATATTGATAAAACATGGTCTGGTCATATTGATGATATTGCGCTCAACATAACTAGATGGCCGAGAGTTATTATTATTAGTGATTCTGATTATGTTCCAGTTTCATGTCAAAATGGGACCTTCATTTTTGGATCAACGAATTTGTATTCTTATTCGAATCCGTTAATGATAGGGCCTCAAGAGTTTAATGGCACATCAAATCAGTTTTTATATGGAAACGAATCAAGTATTGGTTATTCTATACAAAGAGTAACAGCATCAGGGAGAGCAATTATCTATTTTGATAGGAGATTCGCCAAATTTGGTTCTCAATTTATTATTTACACACTAATTATTAAACCTTTTTCCCAAGTTGATTTATCTAATGCCAGAGTACTCGGATCTGTATCAATCCCTCACAGTACAGTGATTAAATCTAAAGATATTGATTGGTCTGCATCAACAGTTTCTTTGAATTTGGTGATAGGGCTAAATCAATCCCAGCTATTAGAAGAATCATCAATTTCTAAATCTATACCTAAATCCGTGACAGTAATAATTACATGTTCCGATAGTTTTGCGAATTATGATAATGTGTTGGAATATGAAATACTGAGTTTCTTTTCCAAACAAACGACACGTTCATGGAAAGAAAAACTTATTGTTAAAATACCAAGCGGAAACATTAATGGATACAATTTGATTGCTGAAGTGGAAGAAAGGGCTAATAAGATTTTTATTGTTGTTAGTTTTAATAGCAACCCATCTGCAAAGAATAACAATCAGATCGTATTATATTTTTTAGTATCAATTTGTATTTGTCTGATTATTGTCTTTTTCATTGTTATGATTAAATTTTTATGGAATAAAGATCCATCTCTGAGTATTCCGTCATTGAATGAGGAATTATTATTACATAATCAGTATTGATATGTTTTATTTGTTTATTGATAGTTATATTATATATCTCACATTAAATGTCGACAATCATTCAAAGATGACCTAATTTAATATGAAAAATTTTGTTTTGTTTGAATGGATCTAGATCAAAAAATTGGAAATCTGTATTATGGTTTCATTCGTTCCTAATTTATTTTGGAACAAATTTAGTATAGATAGCCATTTGTGATTGTTTTCTTGAGTTGAAATTGGAAATAATGGATGTGCTTTAGATATCAAAATGTCCAAAATTAGCTGGAATATATTTGATAAAAACGTAATATCTATATTCTTGATATGGCAATAGCATATGTTGATAATTAAGAAAAAATTATCAATTGCATCGTATAAAGAACATCCTTCATTTCGGATTATTAATTCAAATTCTTGTTGAGCCCTTTCAATAAAGCCTTTCTCCATAATGGTTCCACAAATAAAAATCTTATCTTTTGTGTCTTTGATTTTATTGAAAATCTTTTCAAAATCCTCAATACAAATATTAAACCTAGACGAATGCGACAAGGCGATTTTCATTGTGGTAGGATCATCAATATAATTAATTATTTCACAAAAATCTGATTCAGGTAGTACTAGAGAAAATAAAACAATATATACTTGATTGGATATATTACTAGATCTTTTGATGAATTTAATAATGAATTCGTTTTCAACTCCTTTTGATAGACACTTATAGAACAAAACTTTAAGGAATCTATCACCAATTATGACAAATGGCTCAGAGAAAACAATTCGGAAAAAATCTGCCGAAAAATCATACTTTTCTAGCATCTTGGTAAGAGTTTTGTTTAGATTTGATGACCTAGAAACCATTTCATTCATTAACACCTTTCTTAATGAATGAGGAGAAATTGATGGAAGAAAAGACTCAACAAATTTGATAACAATTTCCATTCCATTCTCAATACAGTCTATTACATTTGAGAATTCCTCATGGCCAATTCTTTGGAAAATTAACAATAAAACACTTTCATGAGGCCATTGTTTTGCACAATCATGAATCACATCAATTTGATTCTGTTCAATAGCCATATTAGTGATGTCAATCGCAAACTCTTTTGAATATGGTGTTTTAATGATAAACTCAAATGATGATCTAGATTCACACAAGTTTTTGCAAATTGTCATTGTGATCCTTTTCAAATCAGGAGATTGTTCCATTTTAGATATTATCATAGAAAAATTTTCATATAACTTCGCGAGTTCATTCTTTTCAAGAGATTGAGAAATACAGTCTATGATTGAAATTATTACCTCTTTATAAGGAAAGGTCATTGAGATTTCAAAATATTTCCTAATAAGTTCATTATCTTGCTTATTTAAAAATAGAGATAAAGATATATTTGATGTTATCCATGAGCTTGCTTCAATTATTGATTCGGGATATAATTTCAAGAAATCCGGAAGCAAATATATCATTTCATCAAAATTGCTTATAGAAAACGATCCGAGAACTACAGATTTTGTTGGAAAAAGAGAAATTGCAGTAAATCGCAAAAAAAGCCCACGCAATGGGTGAGATACTGATGGAAGCATCTTGATTACCTGTGTTAATTGATTCTCATCCTCCGAAGAACATGCAACAGCCAAAGCTACATATATTCTGGGAACTAAAGATGGACACCTAAGTGATAACTCAAAAGCATGGTTGATCTCTTCAACTGAATATATTTTTCTATTGCTCAAATATTTTTTTAATGATGCAAAATAAGCAATGCACCCTGAATGTATCTCGGAATACTTATCAAAAGGCAAATTTGAACATAATGTCTGACATATCACCAAAGAGTTGTTTACAACAGCATTAATATTTGAATTAGACTTCAGAGCTTCATCAGCAACAGATATTTTTTCAGAAAAGCTATTAATAAGGGCGTTTAGTTCGATATTTTTCTTCATCACATTTATTACATTCATTGCTTACTAAAAAGAAATGATAGTGAGAAAATGGTACCATTCAGCACACAACTAGTTATGTTAAGGGATAACAGGTATATATCTTTAATCTCCAAAATATTGGTGAACAGTCTCCCCATAGCTCCGCCAAAAACCAGAAATGAGGACAAAACAGAGATCTCCTCTGTTGCTTTGTTGCACATCAACACATAAATCTGGGGAATTTTTTGAATTTGGGACAGTGGTCCGCATATCATCCATAATGGTCGAATGTGGAGAATTGTGATTGAATGTGTCTCAACGCAAAAAATCAAGAAAAAAATATGAGATATATAAATATCCCAAAATATGATGCTGTGGTTTGGCGAAATATGAAAAACTAAAAAGCCAATTATTACGTTTTGGGCCAAAATAATAATTGTTTCACCATATGTTGATATTGGAAAGCCATTTACTCGATGGTAACAATATGATATGCAATTAACTGCAATCTCTAATAATACTGATGTTGTGCTTAAGCTCTTAATCTTCTTTCTCTTTATAATCTTATATATTTGGGGCAACTTTAAAAAAATTGAAAAGAATATCAAGCTAAATCCCACGAATTTAGATAAAAAGAGACTCAACAACACCATTCGACATTCAGGTTTATTATGAAAAGAGAGTCAATAAGTGACTTTCTTGACTCTTATCCGGCTTTTTCTAAGTATATATCGATGGAAATTAAGAAAAAATCTGATTTGCAAGATTCTTCGTACTCACTATATGATATTAGATTATATTATCTTTCAATCTTGACCAATTTGCTTAATATGAGACTTTTACGGAAAAAACCAAAGAATCAAACATATTTCCCACCGGCTCCTCCAAATTCTTCGAAACAATTTGCTGATTTATCTCGAATTTTAAATTTTTGCTCACTAGAGCGAAACAAAATTGTTCTAAAAGAGTATAATAAATCAATTGGGCATATTACTGAACTAATTGATATATTATCAATTGAAAATTCGATACCTGATGGAAATAGTCTCTTCATTGATATTAATGGTTTGTATGATTATTTAGTTCTTGAACCAGAAGTAGTATTTCGGATAGATACCTTTTTTGATCACCAAATCCAGAATCTGTGTCATCTTTCGGAGTTAGAAATCCCTATAGCAAGTCAACATGATATAATAAAGCAGATTTGCAGCCAGTGCGTCCCTCGCTTTGATCCTAAACTTCACTACTTTGAGATATCTTCTGATCAAGAAAAGTTTTCGTATTGGCTATTTTCTCCTCAGAATGCTTTGTCGAGTGAAATCTCTGCATTTATTGGATCCTTTAATCAAATTCCAAGGAAACGATTTCTCTCATCATTGCTGGCCTTGATACAAAAATTCAAAACCACATTTCCGCTTACAGATTATGTGATGTCATCAGTGTTTATCATTCTGTTTTATAGATCGGTATTTGATATTGCAATGTCAATGAGTCCACAGTACTTTTATCCCAAAAAGCCCACTGTACTTTCATCAATCGTTCCTCAGGTCAAATGCTCGGATTTAATGCCCCCCGAAAATTTATTGCCTCGTTTTTCCCATGAAGAGCCAGCACGCCAAGTATTTCAAAGAGATATTAATTACTCAAAGGCCGGAAACCACATAAATTACTCTTTTTTTCATAACAATCCAATGGATGCACTCTACGAAATCCACAAAGCACTTGAAATAATGCAAATCGGTATATCACAAAGAAGTCAAATAGAAATCGACTCTGTTCTGCCATTCGAAACAACATTCTCAATCTTCTTTGGCTCAATGCTAACATCAGATATCCCAAATTTGGAGGAACTGGTAGAATTTATACTAGATTTCGGCTCCCAAAATAGATGGCCACCAGAGTTTCAGTACGCTCAAGTCACACTGGTGGCTGCTCTAGCGTTTTTCGACACCCTCAAAGTCCAGTACGGTGCACGTTGATTTAACCGCCCCGGTTAAAATCCATTTTTTACATGAATCTCTTTGGCCAGCCGAGCAACAACGAAGGTTATGAAGAATTCCAAATATTAGTAGCACATTTAAGGAGGAAGAAAGCATCTTATGATAAATTGTACGATAGTGCTTCGAAATTACTTATAAAGGCGTTAAATTCTGGAGTTAAAGACACAATTTTAGCTAGAATAGAGAACGAGCATAGATTGAAACAACAGAAAACATTAATTGGGAAAGCAGTTAATCTTGCTCAAGGTTTAACAAAAACATATAACAGTTTATGGGCTAAACATCCTTCAGAAACCGCACAATTGGAATATTTGGAATTAATGGGTTATGTAGAAGTTTGCGGAGTCCCTGAATTGAATATTTTTATATCAAAGCATCCAATGATTGGTAATGTTGAATATCAGAAAATTTCCGAAATAGATTTCTCTACAATAGCGGAATATTTAAGTCAGTTTGCATTTGCGCACGGATTAGGCGAAAACGTTCAAAAATCCATTTTTGCATGTTTCCCAAGATCAACTCCATCTGATATTTCTTTAAACAATAATCAGGGATTTTTCCCCGGAACGCAAGTTGTTTATCCTCAGCCACCATCTTTTCCTATGCAACAAGATTATGATTCGCCATATGCAAATCTAGCGTCATCAATGAATGGACCACAGCCTCCATTCTTCCCACCACCGACATAATAAAACATAAGATGGTTTATCAACAGCATCCTTTTTTAGTTTGTGGTTTGCTATCCAGATCCAAACTGGGCAGATTAGGGTCATCCTGTGAATGAGAAAGTTTTTCTGCAATTGATTGGAATAAATCGCTTACACCAGTACCGTCTAAAGCACTAGTGCTCATATAGGTTGAAGAGTGATTCTGTGCATACATATTAGCTTCATCTTTGGAAACAAGTGGGACTAAATCACACTTATTCCCAATAATGTACAATGGTGTATCTTGTGAACAAAATTTGTGCAATTCTTCAATCCACTTGTCAAGTGATTGAAAACTAACCATCGATGTTAAATCAAAACAAATAATTGCGGCATTGGCACCTCTAGCATATGTGGGAATCAGACTTCTATATCTTTCTTGGCCTGCAGTATCCCAAACATTAAGGGTTACCTGCCCTTGACTTGTTTGAACAACTTTTGTTAAAAAAGTTGCTCCAATAGTCGTATCCATTTGAAAATCGAAGGTTTCTTGGTGAAATCTTTGAACTATACTTGTCTTTCCAACGGAAGAATCTCCCATTATTACTATTTTGAACTCGTTATTCTTACTGTCAAGATCCATTTAAACTGAAACTTTACACAGATTCTCTACAGTCATGGGTTCGATAAAAAACAGTGATTTTATTTTTTTTTCGATAATTTCATTATTTTAAATGAATCTGTGCATTAAGGTGCTGATATTTATTTTCACAGTCCTTGTTCTCATTGTATCGATCCTATACTGCCTCTTAATTATAGGTTTGACATTATCGGATCAGGCTCCTGATAGTTATCTGGTTTATGGTTTGGTTTTGTTTGTAGTATGCTTTACCAACCTTGTGATGTATCTCGTGTTTTTCTTTAGGAAACAAAACTACCTCATCCTTTATATTGACATTATTTTTGCAATTCTTGGGATTATCGCAGCTTTTTATGGGAAAGAGGTTACTCTTTATGGAGCACCATGGTTTATTTCTGGAATATTAAATACAATCATATCAAATGAGCAACAAATTGATGATGATATTCCACAAATTCTTAATTGATGATATACAAGTCAAGAAAAGTTATTCATATTAGAGAGAGGTCATGAATCAAATATCTCTTGATTCTTCTGATTAATATAAGTAAATATTTTATCAATGCTATATAAATACGAAAGATTGGATTCAATATAACACATTTTATTGAGTTAATAAGTGATAATATGATTTTGAATTTGAATAATAGAAATTAAATTGGAAGATATATCCATTCACTATTTAAGAAGAATCATTAAGTTAGATCCATTTACAGGTTCTATCATTTATTAGTTTTTTATCATTTTTGACTTTTTCCAATTTCCGAATTATTTTCCAGTTTTTTCAAGTATTGAAATTTCTATTAAAATTCATTTTTCATGAATGATGAGACTTTTATCATATCAAGAGCTGAATCATTTGTAAAAGAAAGACAACATAACAATAATTGTCAAATTAATGATATGGGATCATATAAAACCCTCATACTTAAAAGAGATACCGTGGATGATTTCATTCTTCATAGCTTAAGTTTATTGTGTGGCATTGCTGTCGGAAGTTGTTTTAACAATAATGCTGAATTTGAGAATTTTTTTAAGGAGATCAATAATGAAAGTGAGGGTGATGCTCTAAATGCAATTAATAATCGTGTTCCAAAATACAGTAATCTTTTGCTCGATGTTTTGGTTTTTGCTTTCACTCCACATAAATTGACATCATTTGGGATTCGAAGAAGAATCATTGAAACTTGTTATGAATTGTATAGAATCAATAAATTTTGCAAACAAGGTTTTGATGTTATGATGTATTATGGGAAATATGGATTGTTTAGAATAGATAAGTTCACAATTCAAAGAGGAATCATTGATCAAATTGTATACAAAAAAGATGTTCTAATTTCTCTCAGTCAAGATGAGAATACCTGTGCATTATATAGGATTTTGAACTGTATTGAGATATACGAAGACTTGGTTAGGAGAATCAGACTTGCAGCAAGGAATCATCATGAGAATTTGGATTCAATTAAAACAACATGGAGGGAATGCTTAACTATAATTATTAGCCTACTCCAAGGAAGGCCTTCAATGAATCTTATTCTGGATTCTCAAATCAATACCAGAATTCAATCTAATAATCAATACATCCTTTATAATTCTCATAGTGAAAATCTATTATTGGCTGAAGTTATAAGAAATATTAGAAACATTCTAGATAACCATAATGATACCGAAGAGAATCTTATGAATAGTTTTGCTCAACACATTCAAACTCAGGAGCAATTCATCAGAGAAAACGAAGATGTTATTCTTCAAATTTATTCAGTTATTAAAAGTTCATATAGGGCTATAACAGCAACAACCAATGAGAATTTAGAGATATCGAATCAATCAGATGGCATTCTAATCAATTTCTTTGATGCAATATGGGATTCTTGTCGTTTACCAAGGACTGACTGGTATAATATAATTCATCAAATTATTCAGTTTTTGTCAGTTTCGGGTCGTATTGCTTCACTTGCAAGAATTCTTCCAGATTACAGAAATGGACGTTTGGCTTTTGATGCTTTTTTGAAACAAATGACAAAGATGAAATCTCTTCAAATGTTATATCGATCCATTCAATCTCATTTACCTCTTGATTCTATCCCATTTGAAAACATTCTAGATAATGATATCAATGATTCAAACAAAAAGTTTGCATATTTTGGGGTTATCAAAATGGATTCTGATGTATCAATATCCCATTCAAGGGTTTTCTTTTCCTTGATCAATGAAAAACTTTAACAATAAACATAATGATGAATGTGAGACTTTTGATAATTCTTATCCTATTTAACGATGAGAGCTTTAAGTACACTCAATATCAGATTTCTTATGTATATTTTCTTTTTATTATTAATTGATAAAATATCAATAATAGAGAGGTTTTCTATTATGATAAAAATAATCCTTTGGTAATATATGAATGAAATAGCGAGTTAAGTTAGAATTTGTCATGAATGAGACGTAATTATTCTTTGTTTTTCAGAACACTGGATACTAATCTATAAAAATCGAGTGAAAAGGCTGTAGATGGTTGATTTATTCGATATTTCTGATTTGAACTTGGAATGTTTATTCGATTTCAGGGAAGATTTGAATCCCAATTCTTTGAATTTCTTGGATTTCTCCTCCTTTTGTCAGGACCAAGAAAACTCTTGTATGAAATGCATCATTAGGAAGATTTGCCATATTTTGGTTGAGAAGGAATCCAGAAGGCAAGTTTGTTCGACTTTCAATTGCTGTGAACACTTTATAAATGTTAAAGAAATGGAGTACCCGTTTTAAAAATCTCTCATCATCCACAATACTGTCTACATTCTTTTGGAATTCGGCAATTAATCCAATAATAATTGGCTTTTTTTCTGAGTTTCTTTCAGCACATCTTTGTAACTTTTTGTGAGTATCTGCGCTGATAATTTTGTAAGAATCATTGTTTGTATCATTTTGATTCATTAATGGCAGTTCTATTGTTTCTGATATTGAATTTTGGCCTACAATGGTCAATAATTCGTTTTTGATTCTATTTAACTCTGATTGGCACTCAAAAATTTTTGTATTCAGCAATTGAATTTGGTATTCACATTCTTCAGAAATTGTTTCTCGAGAAATAGGATTATTACTAAAAACACCAATTATACTGTTCTGAATATTAGTACGGATTCTATTTATAATTTCCTCATCATATAGAATATATGAATTTTCATTGTGTATCGTAGTATTGAGGACTTCATTGAGGAAGCGAACTTGTTTTGGACATCCACTGAAAAATGAAAACAAAATGTGTCTGGCCCTATTCCACATTGTTATTAACTCGGATTTATATGTTGGATAATCTTGATTACGTTGATAAATTGATATCTGTTTGCACAAATCATTATACATTTCCAGAAAACGAAGAAAATAATCAACCAAATCTTCGTTTTCAGATTGTTGTATCTTGAGTAACTCACCACCAATAACTCTAATATTATCTATAGTATTGATATTTGTACTTTTCCTTTTGTCTGTTAATAAACCTCCTTTAAAACCCAGTTTACATTGAGAATGATATCTTGATAGTTTCTCGAAATCACACCATAACTTGAGATGATTGATGAATTCGACTCTGAAATCGGATTTAATTTCTTGAATAATCAATTTAGGTAATGTGACAACAAAAATACCAGCAAACCAACTCATTTTTTGTGGAAGTTTGAAGTTTTTAACAATGAAATCATCCTTATTGTCAGTATGAACAAAATTGTTTAAAGAGTCAGTAAAATGCTGATAATCCTTGATCATTTTTTTGTCAAATGCAATTTTAGTTATTCTTGCTTGAATATCAGAAGAGATTGCCTTCAGTGTTCCATGATCAAGAACAATCTCCAGAACATCTGGTCGTTTACTATATACTATTTGTTTATTTAACAACAACTCTTCAAACACATAATGAATCTCTTTTGGAATGTATTTTAAATCATCATTATTAAAAAAGCCCAATGGGGATTGATCATTCATAATAATGAATTTGGAAAATTTTTATCCTGCATATTGAAAAGTTTGAATTTTGGAAAAAAAAAAATTCTGAAAATCCAAATATTGTTTTTATTTCAAAATAGTGACAAAAGTAGTAATACATAGTAGGCTCCCAGAAGCTTTTTTGAGTTTTTCAAAATAGCTGCGTAATTCGTTATAAATTACTCCTGCGAGGCGCAGCCGAGCTAGTAATGCGTGTACGAACAGGTAGTAGCTATTGGAAAAAAACTGCCCTGAGCTTTGTTTTAGCCTTGCTCACATGATTTCCAGTTGGTATACCCAAAGAGCACCCTAAAACTACCAAAACATACCTAAAAACTACTGTAAAATGACTATTCGCCCGGGACTACGTCCTACGCGAACCTACCAGTATACAACGGCCTTGCTCAAAGATCTAAGATCAATTCACCTGCCGGGATATATTCGCCAGGTTTTTTATAAAAAAATCAGCAAAAATCTGCGTAAAAATCGACGCGAACCTACCAGTATACAACGGCCTTGCTCAGCGCCCTGCGGCCGCTTCGCCGGCCGGGATGTATTCGCCAGGTTTTCGTAATTTTTGAGAATTTTTTTTCCTAATTTTTTTTCCTAATTTTTTTTTGGAGTCATTTTTCGATTTTTGGAGGACTTTTTCGCGAATTTTTTCGTAAAAACACCTATTTTTCATGAGTAGCATTTTTTGCATCGATTTTGTCATTTTTGAGATTTGGAGACATAAATTACTGAGACCCTAAAAAATAGTCATTTTACAGTAGTTTTTAGGTATG
>Ga0209639_1000461_pt1 | contig 57256 bp, 44 predicted proteins | sample EPASupsiteHSE605_FD_187268 | JGI IMG/M metagenome (GOLD analysis project Ga0209639, IMG submission 187268) | Bioremediated contaminated groundwater from EPA Superfund site, New Mexico - Sample HSE6-05 (SPAdes) (version 2) | ecosystem: Environmental > Aquatic > Deep subsurface > Groundwater >... | reverse complement strand
TCTGCAAACAAGGCGAGTGTAAGTGTTCTCCCTGCCCATGTGGTCCAGATTGCCATTGTCCATGTGATTGCCCATGCCGCACTGGTGGTGAATGTATCTGCAAACAAGGCGAATGTAAGTGTTCTCCATGCCCATGTGGTCCAGATTGCCATTGTCCATGCGATTGCCCATGCCGCACTGGTGGTGAATGTGTCTGCAAACAAGGCGAGTGTAAGTGTTCTCCCTGCCCATGTGGTCCGGATTGCCATTGTCCATGTGATTGCCCATGCCGCACTGGTGGTGAATGTGTCTGCAAACAAGGCGAATGTAAGTGTTCTCCCTGCCCATGTGGTCCGGATTGCCATTGTCCATGTGATTGCCCATGCCGCACTGGTGGTGAATGTGTCTGCAAACAAGGCGAATGTTGCCAGGAGACAAAATGCTGCTGTAAGCAATGAGTCTATTGAGTAAAAAAAACATCACATAAACATTCAACTAGACAATTGGCTTGAAGTTAACCATTTTTTTATGGCGTGGCCAGATCGAGGTTATACTGATAGCTACATTGATTGGGGAAGCCCTCGGGAATGGCAATTCCATATGAGAGACCCATGTTATGACGATGATGATGAGCCAAGATTCCGATTGGATCAATACATGTGGGAAAATGAAGAAGATTCTGATAATTCCGCTTCTTGTTCCTATTATGGTTATCAAAATCGGTGCAACATCCATTTTGTTGGTGATTCTGATAGTGAAGACACTGATTCAGATGATTCAGATTTTGCGATGAATGAAACAACCGGGAAAGACTATTTTCTACATTTTGAAAAGCAAAATAATGATTCTTCTTCTTCTGATTTTGAATATTCAGATTAAGGTTTTTTTCAACCATCAGAGCCTCATCTAATAAAAATCTGATTGCGTCTCATGCTATTACATAATATTAAACCTGAAACAAGCATAATGTATTGACAATTAGAATAAAAAAAATCCAAAATTTGTTCTCCAAATAATTTATTAAAGAATAAAATGGGGAAAGATAGAATTAGGATTTAAAATCTTCATAAAACATAGAGATGGAACAAAAAAGTACAATTCACAAGAAAAGAATCCATAAACACGAAAAAACCATGGAATATATACTTAGTGCACTAAAATGCTATAAGAATAAAGATTTTAATAAGTTAAATGATCTATTATATAATGTAAGGACAAATGATTTAAGGGAAATGTTGCCTGAATTGGGTAATAATCACAGATATTTTCGTGTGATAGTTCAAATAATCGGAAATGAAGCTTTATCTATGTGTCATGGAGAAGCCCTTTATAATTTAGCCGTGATACTTGGGTACAAAGACAATGTTCTTCCACTTATAAACGAAGGAGCTTTAGATCAAGTCATAAAATGTGTAGAGTCAAAGGATAAAAGGATTCTTCATAATACTGTTTGGTGTTTATTTGGGTTTTCGGCTTCTTCGCCCGAAACGAGGCAGATTTGTTTAACTAAGGGAGTACTAAGGATTTCGATTAACATATTAATTTCCGAGACTGACAAGATACAAGATATTGCTGGTCAGGTTGTATATGGCATCTTCCATATGAAACCTCTCCCTTCAGATGAACTTTCAATTGCATTGTTTGAAAACGGGCCAGATCTTTTACATATTGCAAACCAGGCTTTGAAGTATGTTCTATGGTCTCTTCATTTTGCATCTGTAGATAAACCTGATATATTGATTAGATATGGTATTGTTGAGCATTTATTACCATTATTGAAATCTAATCAAATTAATATACTAATTCCATTATTAATAATTATTGGTTCATTGTTCAGAACCGGGAGTAATACGATTAATGAATGCATAAATGATTTAAGACTTCCTCTCAATCATACAGATATTAAAGTCAGATTGCAAGCATGTCGAACAATAGCAGACTTTATCAATGACGAAAATAGTGTTAGTAATACTATTAGTAGCGGACTTTACACAGACATAATTCGGATATCAAAAGATGATGATCCAACTGTTCGACAACAGGCTGTTTATGCGATATTAAGGGGCTTTGGGCTTGGTAACCAAGATCTCAGACGAGAATTGGCTAATATCGGAGGTCTTAAATCCGTCTTAGATTATTGTATAGTTGCAAGTTTTCCATTTAATTGCAATTTATTGGATTGTTTGAATTCATTAATTGAGTTTGACTATGATTTTGTTGTACCATTCTTGAGGCAGCTTGATTCGGTTTCAATTCTTTATCAGTTACTCTCAGAAACAGAACAATCTGTCTCAAGTAAAACTGCCAATCTTATCGGGCTAATTGGGGATACTTATAAAAAATCTAATTGAATTATTCAATAATCTACAATTTATTTTTTATCTACATCTGAAAAAATTGGATAAATCTACTGAATCTACCGAATCTATATTGAAAAAAGGAATTATCAAAATTTAGTTTATGAAAATATAAGGCATTGAATAATTTCCAGAGTTCTATTCAAATAAATGTCCTAAGATTTTCGTTTGTCTCAATTACATAATTGTTCAAAAAGCATTATTTGGTTGATTGATTGATGATGTCGAAAAGGTGTAGATCGAAATTCTTACCAGAGGAGGACGAAAGACTATCTAGATTAGTGAAAGAACATGGTGATCATAATTGGGAAATGATTTCTTCAAAAATGATTGGAAGAAACCCGAGACAATGCAGAGAGAGGTGGAAACACTATTTATCTGCAGACTATTCTAAAAAGGAATGGTCAACTCAAGATGATTTGATGTTATTAGAAAAGCTTAATGAGTTTGGACCCAAGTGGACAAAAATTGCCTATTTTTTAGATGGAAAAACGGATATTCAAGTTAAAAGTCGTTTTCAATTTTTGCAACAAAGCACAAATAGCATCGGAAAAACAAATGAAACACAATCAATGAAAAGGGATAAATCAAGCAATTTTGATATATCAAGTGTTTTTCCAGATGACACACAATCATCATACAATAATTTTGATTACGAAGACTTCTGGCTATTTAACTGAAAAAGGACAAAAAATAATTAACATCTAACCATTTACTAAAGGTTAGATGTTGTAATCTACTCAGTTGGTTCTTGTCCACTTGACCAAGAGATTACATTGTCCTTCATTGTTTCAAGGATGTCTTCGGCAGCGCTTCTATCAGAAGGATCTTCAAGCTGATTAACAATCGATAGGCATTCGTTGTGTGTGCTTGTGGCAATTTCAATTGCTTCTTCCCTCTTCCCAATAATATCATTTAGCAAAATAGTAAAATTGAGTGTGATATTGAGCGATAATGGATGCGCTTTTGGAAATGATTCAAGAGCATGTTGTTTGGCTACCATATAGTTGTCGTGAGATGCCTCAGCAGCTTCAATGGATTCGGGAAGCTCAAGCTCGGAAAGGTATCGACTGAAATCAGCAACAATTAAATGATACATAGCTTTATCAGCAGATGTAGCACTATTTGGTAAAAGTTTTTCAGATACAACCGAACAAATGTCATGACACAAGGTGGCGATTTGTTCAGATACCTCTTTCTTAAGGAACTCAAGCGCTTGCAATTGGGAATCTTCAACAATTTCATTCGATGAAGCAAGGGATATAATCTTTTTAAGGTGTTGACGAAGCCCACTGCATATCTCCCTATAAGAAGAAACAAAGATATTCTGCTCAGGAGCTGACAAATGAGGATCAATATCAATGGCCTTCTGCATATACTTCAAGCTGCTATCAAACTGCTCATTGCTGATCGTTACATCAGCAAGGTACAAAAGATCTTCTCTAGAAAGTTCTTCCATGTGATTCTAATTTGATATATTTACGAAATAAAAATTTACAAAACTTGTTGTCACTTTTTAAAATTCGCAGTCTTTGAAAATTTCCCATAGTTCATCGAAGGTAACCCTTTTATCGTTATCGGTATCGATACCTTCGAGCTGCTCCTGAGCCTCTTCAGGAGTTATTGGCTGGCCAACGAGATTGGAGAACTCGATCATTTCGGCTATATCGATAGTGTGGTTGTGGTTAACATCGATGGCTTCAAAGAGCTTCTGGAATAGTGCCTTTGCGTTGTGAGATGCTTTCATTTCAGAGTACTCTAGGAATTCTTGAAGGCTAATCTCTTTATCCCCATCCTTATCAAAAGCACGAATTGCGGCTGGAACAGTAACACAATCCCAATCCATCTTCAAACAAAGTTCCTTGATCTCCTCTGTATTGAGCTTCCCATCATGGTCAGTATCTCCTTCTGTAAACCATTGTCTAATATTATTAACTTGCTCAGCAGTCAAAGACATCAGTATAAGTGAAGTGAAGTTTAAATTATTACAAAAACGTTACCTCTTTCAATTTTCTTTGTTGCTGTCATATGATATAAAAAATGAGGTACAGCAAAACGATCGTACCGATCCTTAGGTCTGGCTTCCCGGCTGTTTTGACGTAAGTTGAAGTGGGATAATAAGGCGTTTCGCACATGTTTGTTGCGTAATGATGGATCAAATATGTGGAAGTGAGGGCTGTGATATTTGAGGTTACCAGAGATCCTGATTTTAGAGTGCTTGTATGCTTGATGAATGAGTGTCTGACAGTGAGTGATCCTGATCCTACATAGAAAAGTATATTTGAGTTTCCAGAAAAAACGGAGAATTCTATCGTAAGGGCAGCTGATTCCCAAATAAAGATCACACCAGCATTTGGGCTGGTGTTATTTATGAAATTTGAGTATTGAAGCACTCGGGAGACACCACTGTGACAATTCAGTATTTGCCCATCAGTTACAGAGTTACCAACAATGGTACAATATACAGAATTGAATGTGTTTGATGAAACTGATTGGAAAGAGGAGATTCTAACGCATTTATTCTTGGTGAAATTGTTATTGTTCACCTGTTGATACCCTTGCAATATTGAAACAGGATTATATCTATTGGATCCTTCGCTAAGAGGACAACTCCTAACACTAACATAATGAAGAAAATTCTTACTTGTTGTTCCTGTTGACATGCGAGCTAGTTGTCCATCTGAAACAGACGTCAATGTTGAATAGCAATTATACCCACAAACGTTATAAAGAACAGAGGATCCTGCAGCACAATTGAAATATATACCTCCACCATGCCCAGAAGAAAAACATGAATGAAAAACACTACTCCCAATAAGCATGTTCATTGTAGCGCCATTATAATAAACAGCACTATTAGAAATCGACTGAAAAAAGCAACTATATATGCACAAATTGCTTTGGGACACTGTTACACGGGTGCTGGACTGGTCTATCAAATAGTAGCTACCAGAGAAGTACTTCGAGAAACTATCAGACATTTTCTCACAGTTGTGTTTACATCGACCATGATAGAGATTGGTGATGCTGTGGTATATCCTCACGATCTTGATACTTTAAACGACAAATCGTGGGTGGGAGATATGATAATTCATGCTCATGGCATATTGTTGGAGAGAAAGGCTCGGAGTGAAAATAAGAAAGTGTTATTTATTCCGCCTTGTACTGTCCAGTTTTTCCGCTATTACCCAGATGAAATTGTTTTTGATAGCATTCCATATTGGAATCCATTTGATTCAAATATCGTTTTCATTCCTTTTTCTGATGGCACATCTTGCCAAGATGTTGGATCCCACTGGCACCTGCTAATGTGGCTTCCAAATGGATCTAAAGATAGCTTAAATGAGTTTGTACACTTTGATTCAATGTTTCAGAATTGCGACATCAGTCTAATCGAGAGTGTTGTAGATCGATTTACTTATCTTTATCAAGTGAAGAAATATGTACTTAAACACGCTACATGTCCACAGCAAACAAATGGATATGACTGTGGTGTTTATCTTATGTCATATGAAGAGTTCTTAAGTGCCAATGAAGGCTCAATTGAAGGTCTTGATAGTGTCATTACCCCAATATACATCCAAGCTCAGCGAAAATGTATTCAGCAACATCTTATTGATTTTGGTAAGCAAAAGTGAAAACAGGCCACTTTTAATGGTTGAAAACACTGATGTTGGTGTTATCAGAACAAAGATATTTCAAAATGTCAATTCTGGGTATCAAAATATAATAACTTTTATTTTCATAGTGTTTTTCTTATTAATGGAGCTGATGTTTTCAAAAAGATAAGAAAAATATGAATTTTTTGGTCTTCCTGTTCAATATGGTCATCTTAAAGTTTTTTGATTTCTTGCTCATAAAGGAGCAGACATCAATGAGTTAAACAATGCCATTGAAGAAATATAATCAAGAAAAGCAATTAGATTGATTGTCTTATGTTTTTGTGATAGATACCATGTTTGATCAAGAGTATCCATTATTAAGGCCATTGAGATTTTGCTTTTCAATTCAAAAACTATCTTAAATGACAGTTAGAAAACCCAATTAAAATAACTGATTGAATTGACAGATGCCCAGGGCCAATTCCATTGCAAAAATTTTACTTAAAAAAGGAAAAAAAATAAACACATCCAACATGGATAAAACCCTTGAACATTCAGAGGAATTTTTCAAAATGGAATTTTTTAACATTTATTTATGACCAAGAAATGGACTAGTTCCATTTTCTCCACAATGTTTTTTAATATTGCTTTATATATTCAATTGTTTTTTTATAGATACCTTGGAAACTATGTTAATTATATAATAATTGAAAACCAAGTATTCATGAAAAATGGGGTTAAACCAACCAAGGAACACATAAAAGGATTTACAAAAAAATTTGAATTTGTTTTGAAGAACATTAATGTTTTTTTGTTATTCTTATATTGTTTTTTGGGAACTCCAAAACATCTCAAATCAGATGTGTACACTCAAACCAAGTTAACTACAATGGCTAAAAAGCCCCAAAGTTTTCCATTAGTATTGTGGTTGAATGAAATCAGGATTTATGGTACCGGTTTAAGCTGTGAAAATGAAAGTATTGCTCAAGGAAGGTCATATATTCAAAAGAGTATCAAGATTTCACATTGCTTTTTCTCAAGATCTTCGTACATCTCTGGAAATGGTGGAGTTATAAATATTAATGGCGGAGATTTCTCAATGAATGTGAATTGTTCAATGTTTTATGGTTGTTTTTGTGGCTTAAATGGAGGAGCAATATATTTCTATTCAACTAATTCATATCTCAAAATGATATGTGCTTATAGATGTTCTGCTGCTTCTGGTCTTTTTGCGTATTTTGGAGCATCTAAGATGAATAAAGTGGAGGATATATCTGTTTCAAATAATAATATGCCTTACCAAGAATTCACCACTTTTTGCCTCTTCATGGGCGATCAAAAGATAGACAACACAAACAGTTCAATGAACAATGCTGAGTATGTTTCTGGAATTGCTATCTCTTCTCCATCCTCATTCACAAGCTCACTCTGCACTTTCTCAAACAACAAGGCAAGAGATCGCACTTGTATATTCTTATATTCTGCTTCAGTAACAAATAACAATGTCATATGCCAACATTGTTCATAACAACAGTCCAACTCGACATGGAGTTGTATCTGCTTTTGGATCTGGATCTAAAAAGATGATGTATTGTATTTTCCAAAAAAACCATGACTATCTCTTCTATGTTGAAGAAGGTTCTTTTGAAGTGACTCATTCTTTCATTGATTTTCTATCAGTTAAATCAACACCAATAACAACAGTAGTGAATAATTCATACACTAAAATACCAACATATCGAGTTCAATTCTTCAAATCTCATTTTTGCAATGCTGATATTCCATTGAAAACATCATTAAAGATAATCGAAAGGACACCAATAATTACTCAAAGTCCAACATTTATAATGACAAAAATCAATACACCTCCCCTTACTCCATACCGATCATATGGAGAACAAAGCCCTCATTATACTCACTTTCCAGTTCACACTCCTCATCAATCTCTCTTCCCAATACAAACCATGTATCGAACCCATTATCCAGAAAGAACGAATCAAAGATCATTTCCTTTGGATTTCGATGAAAAAACACAAAAGATATCTCATGAAGAATCTAATATGAATGTTGATGAAAGCAAATCAAATACAGTGTTCATGTATTCTTCAATTTGTTTGTTTGTTTTAATTGTAGTGATAATATCTTACAATATTGGAAGTGAAAAGAACCAGAAACATGACTCCACATCTTCTTCTTCAACGAAGAAGACTCATTATAAAGAAGAGAATTATAATGAATACAATATCAATAGAGATCAACAATGCAATTATGATTCAATATGTAATCCATATACTTTCTCATCGACATAAAACCAGGTCAAATGTGTTAATAATCAATAAAAACCCCAATTCAAATGAACTTGAGGTATGATAGTAAGTGGATAGATATGAGATAGTTTTATAATTTGGATTAAGTCAAGATGAAATGATTACTCTGGGTAGGTTTTCTTGAATACATCACAACTGATTTGTTCAAAGAGAGGAGGGGACTAAAAGTACTATTTTTCATACCCATATTCCAGTGGAAATGGAAAAACATTCTCTAATATTTCTGATTTGAATTACTGAAAATATTGTTTTCAAACTTGAAAAAAAGAAAGTCTAACAAAATCAAAAATTAACAAAATGTTAGGTAGTAACAACCTTTTTACTATTGATAAACTACATCAAAATTAGATTTATGAGAATCAGAGGGAACCCACAAAAATTAATGAATACCGTTCTAATCTCTCTCCAAATCGCGATTTCACACGTATATATGCAAGATTCATATGATCTATATGGTGTTTCTTTGATTTGAATTTCTGATGTTTTGAAAACAGTATTCATAGTGGTTTTCTTTGGTGTTTCAGCTTTGGAAGGATTTGGGTATTCATAGAAAGTTATTTCAGGAGTTTCTGTATGACAATAATAAGATTTGAAAAAAATAAATTGGTATGTTTGCCTGGATATCAGATCGGTGGATGTATCAATGGAATTATTATTTTCCATTAAAATGCTCAACCCAATTGAGAATGATGTTCCCATATGAGAAATAAATGAATGCGATACTTCAAGAGAACCTTCATAAACATTGAATAGGGTATTTTGATTCTTATCAAAAACACAATATTCAATTTTTGGAGATCCTTTGACAACAAGAACAACACCATTATTGGTTGGACTATTATTATGCACAATATTAGTAAATGTCATTGTTCCTGAGTTATTATAGAAATAAATACATCGATATTCAGATGCATTGTTGTTTGAGAAGGTGCATAGAGAACATGTGAATGATGATGGGCGGACAATTCCAATTCCAGAAATATATTGAACAGTATTCATTGAGCAATTGGTGTTATCAACTGTTTGTCTGCCATATAATAAAAGTATTGAGTACCATCCCAATGGATTAATTGAGCACAATACAATTGATAAGTATTCCACATAATTCTCATTTGAAGCTTGCAACCAACCAAAATGACAATGAGTCCCACATGAGCATCTGCATGCACAAATCATTTTCAGAATTGAAGAGAAAGAATTGAAGTAAATTGCCCCACCATCATTAGAACAGTTACACATGAAAAACATAGAGTTTGAAATGTTCATAGAATATGATCCACCTGACACAAAAATCACTCCTCCGAACCCCGAATACATTGAAAGCCTTGAGAAGAAACAATCTGATACTGTTATGCTTGTATTGAAATATGACCTTCCATTATTTAGTTTTTCGCTAATACAACCGATTGATATCCCCTTGATTTTCTTATAATCATTGGAATAAAGATTTTCAAAATACAAAAAACAATTTGAATTATTTCCATCATTTTCTATTGTTTCGATGTTGGAACATTCAGAAAATATATAGGAAATAAATATAAGAAACAAGCCATCTGTAATAAAGTATTTTCTTTTGTTATTTTCTCCAAATATCCTTGCTCTTCTAGGTTTTTGAGATCCATTTGATTGAACAATCCTGAATATGGATGAAAAATATATATAATATGATGTTTTTTCTTTAATCTGCCAAATTGAACTTGATTCATTTCTTCTTCTTACAGATGAAGTGTTTCTTTCATTAGACACCATAATTGTGGGATGAGTTATTTTTCTTTCAATTGTTAAAAAATGTTAGTTTTCAAAAGTTGTCAGAGTTTTTAAAAAGATATTCTTTTCAATCACTGGAAATCACAGCAAACCCATTTTTTATCACAGCTTCTCTGGGTTATTTCGTAATGTTTGAAGAATCAAAAAGGATATTTTTGATTCTTTAAAGATTGTTCAAGTTGAGAAAGTGTTTTGTAGCATTTAATGAAATGTTTGACAGTCTTTCAAAAAGGTTGGATATATGGAATATTGGGTTATCAAATAACCTCTTGAGATTGAATATTGGCAATAACAAATCAATAAAATGAAATACTGTTGTTCCTTTTACAAGCTCATTCATGATGAAGAAAATATTCAACAACAAAGAAAAGATAAAATGAAATGAAAATAACACTTTCAATAATCTCTCTTTTTCCATCTGTTCATGATGTCCTGAAACACTTTGACAAACCAATATTGGATTCTCAATGAAAAAGGAGATTTCATTGAGAACAAACGAAAAAGCCCTTTTGAATAGTTATATGAATGAGAAGCCGATTTCAATACTGAATTTATTCAAGACAGGATGGCCGAATGGTAAGGCGGGTTTGCAGGAGCAGCCTTTTCGTGGGTTCGATTCCCACTCCTGGACACTTTTTTCCATTTTCACATACATTTCAACCATTAACACAAACATACATTACTCCTAATGATTTCTCTAATAACTCTTTCCAGAACACAACAAACACCATGTCTAATGTGGTGTTTATCTAATGAATGAAGAGTTCTTAAGTGCCAATGAAGGCTCAATTGAAGGTCTTGATAGTGTCATTACCCCAATATACATCCAAGCTAAGCGAGAATGTATTCAGCAACATCTTATTGATTTTGGTAAGCAAAAGTGAAAACAGGCCACTTTTAATGGTTGAAAACACTGATGTTGGTGTTGAAGTTTCTGATCTTGGTTTTCTTGATGGTGTTGAAGAATCACTAGAATCTATTAACATATCTAATCCAGGATCTTTTTTATCTAAAATTGAGCTTAATAAAGATCACACGACTCGTTTATTCTGTTGGTTAATTGAGTTTCGTGTTTTATCTCCTTTGAAATCAACATGGTTTTCTTCTATATCTATTCTTGTGAATAGTTACAATCATTATCGTAAAACATATTTGGGTGATTATGATACTAATCCTTTGGTTCTTCTTCCTGAAAGCGTTTCAAACGTGATTAAAATTGATATTGAGAGAAGCTTATCCTGGTTTAGGGATATGGCGTTTGTATTGCAGATTTTACAGGATGACACACAGCTTGTTACCATACATGCTCATCGTGTTTTCGCTTTGCTCAGTTTTAATGTTAACCAATTCCGATATATACAAGGCTATGATAGATATTTTATGATTTCTTATTTATTAGCACTATATTTTGTGACCCGAAATGGACTTCTCATTGATTTGGCAGAAGTATTTGCTTATCCATTATGCCTTCATCTTATCAAGATAGGAGGGATATCTAACTATTTGGATAATCCGATTCAAACACAGTCTCATTTTGCACAATTGGACGAGTTAGTTCAAATGCACTCCCCAACAACAGCTGCTTTGCTTTCAGAATTCGGGCATTCATCACTTCACTATGCTGTCAGATGGGAGCTTTTGCTTTTTGCAGATGAGTACGATATCTCAAGCATATTCTATCTATGGGATAAGTTCATTTTCCACAGAAATCAGATTGAAAAAGTACTTTTAAATATGTGTGTTGCTCATGTACTTCAAGTGCCTCTGTGTCAAAATGGCGAATTCATGGTTGAAACTATTCAAAGGTATCGAGGATTTGATTGTGTAACAGCTACAAAAACTGCTTTTGATCTATTGAATGGAAAGAGAAACAAGATGGTGGTGTCCAAGGTTGCCTTTGTTGCTTTAGTAGCAATAATCGTTTTAGCACTTTTCTACAGAATTTTAATGTAAATTATTTATGTGATTTTTGCCGTCAGGCTAATTTTTCAAAATGAGTGGAATCCCCATTGTGATTGATAATGGAACCGGATTTACTAAAGCCGGGTATGCTGGTGCGGAAGGCCCTAAATCTGTATTTCCTACCATCATTGGAACTCCAAAGTCGAATATTCAAATGGTAGGAGGACAAAATAAGGATTTTTTTGTTGGTTTTGAATCAGTCGCTAAGTCTGATTTGCTAAATCTCAAACAGCCAATTGATAATGGTATTATTACATCATGGGAGGATATCGAAAGATTATGGCAACATACGTTTTATAACGAATTATTAGCAGTACCAGATGAACATCCTGTCATTCTGACAGAAAAACCAATGTGCCCTCGTATTAACAAGGAAAAAACTATTCAGATTATGTTTGAGACATTTAATGTTCCTGGGTTTTATTCTGGAGTTCAAGCAGTGTTAGCTTTGTTTTCTCTTGGAAGAACCACAGGCATAGTGTGGGATGCAGGTGAGGGTGTTTCTTTTACTGTTCCTATTTATGAAGGATATGGTTTACCGCATGCAATTCTAAGGAGTTCTTTATCCGGAAACGACATAACTACATATTTGCAAAAAGTATTAATGCAAAAGGGATTATCTGAAGCATCTTTGAAGATAGGAGATGTTCGACAAATCAAAGAGAAGATCGGCACTGTTATGTATGACTATCAAGCCGAAGAACAAAAGGCACAACAAGGAAAGATCGCTCCAATCAATATCCAAATGCCCAGTGGTGAGGCTTTTTCTTACACTAACGAGGGGTTCAAAACAGCAGAGGTGCTTTTCCAGCCATCAATTGCAGGTATTAATACAGACTCTGTTCATCAATTGATTTTCACAGCTCTTGAAAGATGCGATATGGATGTAAGAAAAGAGATGTATTCAAGCATTGTTTTAAGTGGAGGAACATCAATGTTTAGAGGACTTCCAGAAAGAGTTGAAAAAGAAGTAATTGCAATGGCTTTACCAACAATGAAAGTTAAAGTTATTGCGAAACCAGAGAGGAAAAACGCAGTTTGGATTGGCGGAAGTGTTTTGGGATCTTTGGATGCTTTTCCTATGATGATGATTGACAAAGCAGAGTACAAGGAAGAGGGTATCCAAATAGTTCATAGAAAACATTATAGCTAAACTTGTAATCAACATAACATTTTATTAATTACTCTTGGCGAAGCAGAGTATTTTCTTGGAATTGACTTTTTTATAATTCCACTTGGTTGAATTGATTTAGTTGAGACAGACTTTTGGGTGATTCCATTGGATTGCCTCCTTAATCTAGGAAGTCCAATTATTGGTGGTGGGAATATCTTACATGGTCTAGATAATATGAAATATGTCGTTGTGTTTTGATTAATTTTACCTTCATTAAGATCATTGCATAGAGTCATTTCATCAATACCCATTCCTTCACACATTTTTATAATAGAGGGATCTATAGTAAGGGGATTTCTTTTGAAATTCATTATCTCAGTTCTATCATTTGTTCTGAAAAATACTAAGGGTTTGGGCTCAATTTGGGATGGAATAGATATGTATCCTTGAACCCATGTATGTTTGAAAACTTGAAGCATTGTTGGGCGGTTCATTGGAAATGGCTCAAGCATTTGATTTATAAGATCTTGCAAATCATTTGAGATACCTTCGATTGGAGCCAAATTCTTTGCTTCTCTTATTAGTTTTCGAAAATCGGAAATTTGGGAAGAAAATGGAAGTTGTGCGGTTAGCATTGCATATAGAACAATACCAAGGGACCAAACATCAAACTTTTCTCCATATTCATTCCCAGCCATTGCTTCTGGTGGGGTGTAACCCGGCGTTCCAGCAAAGGAGCGGAGTGAGTTACAATAAAAAGTATTTGCAAGACCAAAATCGATAATTTTAACATTTCCACTGCTATCTAGCAGAATGTTATCAAGTTTTAAATCACGATGAACAATAAAATGATACAAGTGCAAATGTAATACTGCTGCCAGAAGCTGAATAAAAATTCTTCGGCTTTCAGATTCAGATAGCCCATGTGATTGTGTTACATGTTTGAATAATGTACCTTTTTGAGCCAATTCCATAAAAAAAATCAAATATTCTTCATAAAAAGATACCCGGTATAATGAAACAATGTTTGGGTGCAAAACTTGCATAAAAACACTCATTTCTCTTAATAATCCGTTATATACACCCTCAGATGAATTTTTCAAATTAACAATTTTCGCAGCAACAAAATTGTCTGTAGGAATGTGTTTGGCAATATGAACTTTACTCGAAGAACCGTGCCCAAATTGTTCCATTATTTGAAAATCGTCTATAATTTTACCTTCTAATGACTCTTCTATCTGCGTGTCGTTCATGTTTCTTTTTGAATTAGTTTTCTCAAAACAAAACCGTTTTACACAGTTTGTTTCGAATATTGAATAAATTACTTTCCCATCATCAGAAATCTTCCTCAATTAAAGTATTCCTCTTCAATATCGAGATGGGTCATAAGGTCCAAAATTTGGTCAATAACCGAATAATCTTCATTGCTTTCAGAAATAGCTTTTTCTGATAACCCTGGCACATCTTGAGATTCATCTTCCTCCTCATATTTTGCTTCGATTCGGGATATGGCATCGAACAGCCTTTTTGCAGCATTCATTCTATTAAGACATCAATTATATGCATCAAAAATTTTACAAATTGTCACTTTTTGTATATTGGTCTAATGCTGAAGCACAAATCGCTTTTGTTATCAACACGTAGAGGGAATGTTATTCGACTTGTTAGAGAGCATTATGTTCGAACAAATATTGATACAAGGCTTCCTGGTCATTCTGAGAATCCTTTTACTACTGAAGGCGCCAAGTTTATAATCAGCCTTGACGCTGAAACGATTTTAAATCAAATAGATGCATTACAACACCCAAAATTTGTGAATGTTGTTATTTTGCAGACCGTATATGATATCGTAAAAAATAAATCGAGATCAATACAACATCGCCTAGATAGAATCTTAAGCACTCCCGAAAAGCACTTTATGTTATTCGCTAACGAGCATCTATTAGAAACATTTGTAGAACAACAAAAGGATCAAACATTAAAACAAACTCAGGATCAATCAATCTTAACCGCACTTAATTATTTGAATGGTATTTTCCCTGTTATTCATCTTGTCAATTTCGATAAAGATAAAGAATTCCTCAATTCGAAGGGAGACATGATTAAGTATCAATACAAGACAATTCATGAGTTTGCTGACGATGATATTGGCCTCTCAGAAGTTTTAACAACAGTTAATGTATTCGATGCATCAGAAGCCCCAATATATGAGGGTTATCTTCCAATTATTGATGTCCAAAGAATGATCAAATCAGGAGAAGCAGGAATTGGCTTGTTTTCATTGAGTCAGTTTTCTAGGGAAGAGGCTACTGTGAGAACAGAGAAAGAAGAAATTATTATTACCAATAAAAAGAACCAGAATCGTGCAATTGAAGGCGACAAAGTTGCTGTTCAGATTCTTCCACAAACTGAATGGTTTAATGTTAATGGGGAATTGTTTCCAACAGGAAAGGTCGTATCAATTGTACAATCACCTAAGCGAACAATTTGTGGTACAGTTGAAGCTCCAGCAGGAACTCATTCAGATTGGCAAAATGTATTAGTGGTTCCAATGGATCCAAGTTTTCCAAAAATAAGAATCAGAACAAGGCAAGTCGAACAGCTTGTTGGCTGCAGAGTTGAAGTAGCTATTGATGGCTGGAGAATCGATTCAAAATATCCACATGGTCACTACATAGCTACAATCGGAAATGCAGGTGATATTCATACCGAAAGTGAAGTTATTTTGTTATCACATCAAATTCCTCACCATTCATTCCCCCCAGCTGTAATAGACTGTCTTCCGCCAGATGATTTTGTTTGCCCACCTGATGAAAGACCAAGGAGGAGAGATTTAACAGACAGACTTGTTTGCTCAATCGATCCAAGAGGATGCACTGATATTGATGATGCTTTACACTATTGTGATCTAAACGATACAGAATGTGAAGTAGGAATTCATATTGCTGACGTTTCTTATTTCGTTAGAGAAGGGACTGCCATTGATCTCGAAGCAAGGGAAAGAGGAACTACTGTTTATTTAGTTGAACAGCGTATTCATATGCTTCCTTCATTGCTTTCAGAGAATTTATGTTCTATTAGAGAGAATGTAGAAAGATTAGCATTTTCTGTTGTCGCAATAATGGACAAAAGAACTGGAGAAACTAAAGATGTTTGGTTTGGAAAAACTTTGATCAGATCAAGAAGATCTCTTGCATATGATCAAGCACAGGCTATAGTAGAAGATGAATCTGATAAATCTGATCTCGCTTGCAGCATTAGGGGATTATTAAACTTATCCAAGATTCTTAAGCAGAAGAGAGTAGATAACGGTGCTGTTCGATTATCATCTCCCCAACTTCACTTTGTTTTAGACTCGGAAACTAATGAACCACTTAATGGAGAGCAGTATCAGCATCTTGATGTAAACTCTCTCATTGAAGAGTTTATGCTTTATGCGAATATTGAGGTTGCAAAGCACATATATTCTGTATTTCCACAGTCAGCTTGTTTAAGAAGGCACGAACCACCACTTGCAGCTAGATTCGATTACCTTAACAGAGCCCTAAAGAGATTTGGTGTTCAGATTGATCCTGAGAATAACCATTCTCTTGTAAATACACTAGATGATGTTACAAAGAAGAGATCATCATTGGATGATATAGTAAGAATACTAACCACCAGATGTATGCAAAGAGCTAAGTATTTTGCATCAGGAACACAGAATTATGATAATTTTAGACACTTTGGTCTAGCTATGCCTATATACACGCATTTTACATCCCCAATTCGTAGATATGCGGATCTTTTAGTGCATCGTCAATTAGCAGCAGCAGTAGGTTATGATCCTTCATCACAAACATTAACATCAAAGCTTACAATGTCTTTGATTAGTGATAATTTGAATTTCCGCCATCGAATGGCTCAAGAAGCAGGCAGAGCATCGTCGCAGTTATTCATGATGGAACTCTTTAGGAAAACCCCTGGTCTTATTCAAGAAGGCAAGGTTATTAAGATCAAACCAACAGTTTTTGTTATTTTACTTGAACAGTATGGTGTTGAGGGTCATGTTCATGTTGATGGAAAGGAGTGGATTTATAGCGAAGTTGATGAGTGTTTATCAAGGCAAGATAGGATCATTAGGATTTTTGATCCTGTGAAAGTACATGTTAATGTATCGCCAATCAATGTTCATGGAAGAAGTAGATTAGATCTACAAATTGTGGAAGAATAAACAATTAATAACCATAATATTTAGTATTTAAGATAATTCAAATACCTTTTGACATTCATGAATTGCTTGCAATATTTTTGATTTCATTACATCTCTTGATGAATATGGAGGGAGTTTAAAATAATTGGTACATGTCATAACAGAGGGAAGGGTTTTATCAGGATCATTAGTGTTTTCCGCGATCCTTTTTGCAATTGTAAGAGGTGGCTGAAGGGCAGAAAAACCTCCAATGGGGAGTCTTCCGGATCCAGTTACAAATTTTATGAATAGTTCCTTATCAGATGGACTGAAAGTGCAAACCACATCAATAAACATCTGAATCTCTGGTGACTTTGAATCATAACCATGCTCGGTTTTAATGGAAAGCTGCATGTCTTCGATGGTAAATCCAGGATCTTCTCCAATTACGAGATGACAAATCTCAATAGGGGAAAAAATCCTTAGTGATTCGATTTGAATATTTGTGGAGAATGCAGCAACTAATGGCTTAATGTGATGGAACATATATTGGCCACATGTATAATCTTTTACAAGATATATGAATTCATCAACATTGTTTTCATTCACATCAATCTCTGATCCTCTTGGTTTCAGTTCTAAACTAGGGATTCCTGGGTATGTAAATGTCAAGCCATATAATCCTTCTCTCTGACTTAAAGATCTAGCAAGGGTTGGATCAACCTCTTGAATATTTATATTTTGACCTAAGAGAAGCTTAAAAAATGCAGGATTAAAAGGTATATCAATAAGATGTTCCATTACAATTGCTTTAGATACAAAAAGTCCCAATAATTCTAGCACTTTGGTATCAGAATCTGGCCTCGGAAACAATCCTAATTCACTCATTGCGTATTCGTTTTCTAGAGCATCATTTCTCCAAATGTTCAAACTAGTTTTGCAGAAACATTTGGAAACATCATTGAAAAATTCTTGTGTTGGTCCATCTCCAAACCCTTTCTCACCAGAGAAAGATATCTCTGTCCTGATATATCCTCTACCAAATTTCTGAAACAGCTCACATCCTTCATAGAACAAGTTATTCCTATCAACAATACATTTTATAGAAAATGATCGAATGTTCAAATCATCAGACCCCCTGCTAAATTTATCATGATGAACAGCACACGAAATGCTAGGAGGTAAAGAAGTAAGTTTAAAACAAAAAACACGATCGGAAAAATTAAAAAGAAATGGGTACATATAAACAAGTCTGATTGCAGGATTAAACATCAAAATCGATAATATTGGATTCGAAAGCTGCGAAATAATATATGAGGAAAAGAAAGGATTATATATTGATATATCGGGCCTTTTTTCATACACCATATTAATAAGCTCAATTGGTCTCCTAATTTCAGGGAAAGAAAATGGATTCACAATAAATTCAGATCTTAAGGCTTCATTTTCCAATATCTTAACATCAAGATGGGATTTTCTCATTTGATTGATACTTGAGCATGTTCGAGAAAAAGCATATGTCAAAGAATCATATACAGAAAATGTACACTTATCAATAACAAATGAACATCTTACATATCCATTAATCGATAATGCTCGGCAGAGAAAAGCAAAAAACATTGGCTCACTGCTAAAGTCTTCCTCTGGAGATATCTGCATCATTGAGCAGAATCGTTTATCAGCGCAAAGAGAATCGCGTAGAATAACAGTGAGCGCAGAATTTGTTGATATATTATAAAGTCCTTCAAGAGCCATAAAATCAGATATTATTGGAACAACAAAATGAAAAGAGTGATTTCTAGAATTAGAAGCGCGAACAAGAACTTCTTTTCGTGCAAATTGAGTAGTATTAGAAATTTTCAACGGGTCTTTTTCATGAGGAAATGGGAAATACACTAAAAGTCCATAACATAAATCAACCAGAGGAGAGAGATCTGACTTCCCACCAGCTCCCATTTGAAGCATTGTGCAACACTTATCTATCAATTTAGTATTGAGAAATTCCCAAGGAAGTACATTTTCTTTTTTAATGTAATCAATTATTAGATCAAAATTCTGGGAAAAAGCAATGGAAGCAGGAATGATACTCAAGCCGGGTCCATTTATATCAGCAAAACTCTTAATCCTCTCTCGATACCATTCTTGAGCACCACCAGAAACTCTTGTTTCAGTGAGAGTTTTCAGCAATCCTGACCTTACAACATCACTTCTATTCCGAAAACCACATGCAATAGCCATTACATATGGAGCAGCTCTCGCAGATCGGGCGCATCTAATCAATGTGTTAAGAAGCTTCTGTGAAGAATCAATTGATCTATGAGAAACACATGTAGCTAATAGAGAAACACATGTTTTTTCATGTTCATTTCTATCACACAAATATTTAATCAATACTGGTGTTACTGCATTCAATACAGATTCATTCACAGGCTTTCCAACTCTAGATGACCACAATGCTTTTGGAAGCTTAGGTGATGGTAGAATTACTTGAATAAAGTCAAGAATTTGGGCAGACAAATCTTTTCTTTCAAGTGACGCTTTACAGAATAATAGACCCTCAATATCAGGAAGATGGTCAATAATATATCTTGAAACTGTACTATCTTTTATAGTTTTGCACAATATTTCAATTAAATTCACAGCGCAGCTAATATCATTGGTATTGATAATAATTCGGATTATCGGATTTAGTATCTCAAGCGGAATTTGATGAGGTGAAATAGCATTGGTTATTGAAAGAAATGAATATGTAGAAAATTGTCTCAAGATTAAGTCATTATCATTCATATAAGGCAGAAAATGAATCAAAGACGACGAGTAATGAGACGAAACAAAATTCTGCGCAACATGAGAAATTGATTGCATTATATTTCTTTGCTCAGCTATTGAAACAGAGGGGATAAAAGACAATAAGTGATGAGGCAAAAAAGATTGACCAACTTCATCAGGAGCAACATAACTCAAATATGATACTATTCTTAATATATTTTCAATGAGCATTTGATTATCATTGTGACGCATTTCTTGCCGAATAATTTCGTATATATGGTGATTTCTAAGAAATTTATGAAACTGAGGATCAGCATTTAACAATAAATTAATACATTGTAAAGAAATGATTTTATCGGAAATGTGTTCGCTTGATGAGGCTATCTGACAAAGAACTTTTGCAAAATCTCGCGTTGGAAAAGCCCTCAACAAGTTTTCATTTGCAAAAACCAGTAATTCCAATAAACTACTCAGAGATACTGATAAAATCTCTCCTGTTGATTTTAAGCCTTTCAAAATTGATGCAAATGATGATGATGAAAACTTCTCCATTTTATCCCGATTTGTGAAACTTTTATTTACATATTCAAAAAATTCAATTCAACACGATAGTTTCAGTGCCACTTTTATAGTTTACATGATGTAAACCGATTGTAAAGTCAATGAACACAACACTAAATCTATTCAGTATTAAACATAATTCGGGGTCTCCATTTTTATCTTTTTCTGCCATAAATAGTTTTTATATTAATAAGGCTAGATCAAAATCAGGTATTGCTGCTTTTCTATACACAAGTGGCAGTTTTAATTCTATTCAGGTACACGAGAGTCATTTTTCTAAGTATTTAGCTCCATCTTTACATATTGAAACTGGAATATTTTCGGGAATTTTCTATTCTCCAGTTATTGTTCTCAAAGATTCGCTCTATGAGAAAATGAAACGTATGAACGAGTTTGAAAACGGAGGGGCAATAGTAATATCCAATATTCATGTAGATTTTAGGGTCTTTGGTTGCAGTTTTGTTGAATGCATGACATCATTTAAAGGCGGCGCCATTTTTTCCAGGACATGCAGTGTTTCAATGAAAAAGGTGTGCTTTTTATCATGTTATGCAGGGGTTGAGGGACAAGCAACGTATTTACAATCGTCTAACCTCACTGTGGATTCTATTCACCTGTTTTATTGCTCAGGAGGAGCCAAGCTTGGCCAGGCAATGTCATTCGTTTCTCTGAATGGGTCTGTTCATATGGAGCAATCCAACTTTACTCATAATCGAAATGCTTTTAGAACACCTGGCTTTTATATCGATACAGATTATTTTATCTATATGCAGTATTTCAATATGCAAAGGTTAGAATCAGAAGATGGGGCAACATTTTTCATCTCAGGGCTTCACAATTCATGCAGAATGAGACGTGGGAATTTCATCTCTCTTCCTGTCAGACCAGAATTCAGACTATTTTTTATATATCTATCTAGTAACACAACTGAGCCATCCATAGAAATATGTAACTTTGTGAATATAACGGCAACCTTCGTTGCTATCGCCTTCTCCAAACCCCTCAACCCTGGATGTGCGTTGCATTTCTCTAAGTGTAAATTCGATGGAAGCATAGGTATCTGGAGACCAGGTACCCACATCAACTGCGAATTTGCCATGAAAAGTGTTCCCACAATTCAAATTGAAGATAATTTTGAGAACATTTTACATCCTCAAGCAAAGCCGTTATATTTACACATATCGTTGGTTATGGCATTTCTATACTTTATATAAACATTATTAATCGTTTAGATATGTTTGTATTTGATGCAGCCATGTCATTGTACGACTTCTGCTTTTCAAGCAGTTTTTGGATATTTGCATTTACAATAGGCAATCTTGTTTTATTAGTCGGATCTAGCCTATTTTACGCGATTGGATGGGTTCGTCGCCATGCCGCCGAGCCAAATAAGAAAATTGAGCCATTGAAGAATTATCCAATGATAACTGTGGTAATGTGTTGCAAAGGCGTCCACGCTGATTCATATAAGAATTATTGCCGAAATTTGTCAATGGATTATCCTGGGCCTGTTGAATTTATTTTTGTGATCGAATCAACTAATGATCCTGCTTGGGAATGTGCTGAACGTGCCATCAAGAATGCTCACTTTGCATCCTCAAATCATACAGCAAGGATAACTAATGCTGGTGTGTCATATCATAATGCTCAAAAGATTCACAACATGCTTCATGGGGTTGCATGCAGTGATCCACAGAGTGAGTATGTTTTGTTTGCAGATGATGATGTCTTTTTCTATTCTGGTTTAATTGAGGAGCTTCTCACTCCACTTGTTGATGAACCCAACAAGATCCTTGTCTCAACCGGTTACGAGTTTTGTGTTCCTGATAAAAATGCGGGCCTCGGAACCTATGCACTTTTCGTTTATAGGATTCAAAACTTGTTATCATTCATCACTCCTAGGCCTGTGTTGTGTTGGGGAGGATGCTGGTTTGCACCTTTAAGATTATTCAAAGAGAATTTCTTTAATTTGGTTGATTGCTATCTTGATGGTGGCTATAGTGATGATACAATCATATCAACTCTTGTTCAAAAGTATGGATATGTATGTTCACACCCATATAAAGCAACATTCCCGACACAACCTGATCCAAATATGGCTGTCAAAAAGTATTATGATTTCATTAAGCGCCAAATGTTTGTTTTAGTAACATATAGTTCTTCTTATAACAAAAGAGTTTGCCATTCTCTTGCGTTTTTAATTGTTGCAACAGTATGGGTAATGGTAATCTGGATTTATCTCATTCCATTTGCATCAATTTTAGCATTTTTGTCATTATTCTCATCACAATTGCATTTCACTCCTCAATTCTTCTTAGGACTTATTGGTGGACCGCTATGGGTTTATTTAGAGTATGCTGTTTACAATTCCACCAAAATCATGTTGAAGAATGCCAACAGTGTGAGACCAGCACAAGAACAAATTACCTTCCATTTCAATCCTATTAACTTTTATGCTGGATTTGTTATTCACTTTACTTCAATGTCAGTATCTCTCATTCAAAACTTCATCAAGCCATCAATAGTATGGGCTGGGGTTACATATCATGTCAAGAATGGAAAAATCTTTTCTGTTGAAAGGAAAGATAAAGAGGGCAAGAAATTAACTGAGCAGTTTGCTCAGTCTGTTTCGAGAGCAGTTAAGAAAGAGGAGTTCAAAACTCTTCTCCCTGGGTTGAAGATTGCTGAAAGAATGCGAAAATAAAACACTTTCTAATAATCAAATTTTTTAGACATGCTTGTGAGATTTTTTGGACTTTTTGGATTTCTTATCTTTGGAACTTTTTGGTTCCTTGCCCTTCTTACTTTTCTTAGATTTCTTCGATTTTTTGTCAGAAATCTCTTCTAATTCAGAAGAAATCTCAATTGTGTCTTCGTTATATAATGGGTTTTTCACCAACTCTGTTTGAACGCAACAAGAAGTGTATAAAAATCCGAATAAAAATACAACACCAAATGAAATACCCCCCAAAAACAACGGTTCAAAATACGAAGGAATACTCAGTGTAGCAACTGCAGATGCGGTAGTAGATGAACTTTCTGTTACGCCCTCTTGATACTGTCGAACAAATAGATTTGTTACAACATATGTTAAGTAATAGGTTGGAATAACAGTTGTCTGAGAATTAATTACAGTCTCCGTTTGAGATTCATATACCGAAAATAAAAAAGTCTCTGTAATAACATCTGTTTGTTCATATGTTGCATTGGTAGCACTGGCTGTCAGCGCACAAAGAAGAGTTAAAAGCATTTTGGAAATAAGAAACCGATTTTGAGGTTTTTGAAAAGGATCAAGTTTATTTAATCGTCCGGAATGTCACATTTTGTAAATTTGGTTGATAATTCAAAGGATGTATAGGGCACATTCTACTCTCTGGAGGTCTCATGGATCTGCAGATGAAGTTGAATACGAGCTCACAGGATATGAGTGGATTAAGATTTTTCGCTTTATGAAGAACAAGGGTGTATTTTTTCTAACTTGTTTAATGAATATTGTGTCTTGTGCTTCTCCTCCGATTCTATCACTAATTCAAGGAAAATTGGCCACAGTGCTTATTAATTCGAAATTTGAAACAGGTGAAGAGTTTTTGGGTGCGATAAATGGTGTTTCAGCGAACTTGTTTTATGCAGTAATAATTATTCTATCATGTACCATACTCCAATTCATTCTTGAATCATATTTTATGCCACAGTTTCAAGCTGATTTGAATTCAACAATAATGAAGGCTTTTTTATCTCAGGATATGACATACTTTGATGAAAATCAAACAGGTGTCCTTCTATCTAGAATTGTAGACGATGTATCAGCAGCCCACAAAGCATATACTGAAAGAGTATTAATGTTTTTAAGAATGCTCTTTCAATGGGTATTTGGGTTAATTGTGTGTTTAACTCAATCATGGAGAGTAACAGTGTTTGCTCTTATTTGTCTCCCTCTATATGCTTTTGTCAACAATTATGGCAACAAAAAAATTGATAAACTTTGGTTATCATTTAACGAACGTAATTGCGCTGTTTCGGCTAAAGCTGAAGAGATATTGACATCAATGCGAACTGTGAAATCATTTGATGCCGAGATGAGAGAGTATAAAAATTACAAACAAAAACTTTCTGATGTTCATGAGGTTGTTGTAAAAACCAGCTATGTTCATGGTACAAAAGAGTTTTTCTCTTCATTGATTCACTGGGGTCTGGCGTCATTTATCCTTTACTATGCTGGTAACCAAGCAGCAAAAAAGGAAATAGAACCGGGTGCTATTGTTGTTTTAATAACTGTTTTGAATAATTGGAGTTTTGCTTTTAATGGGATATTTTCCAGTATTGCAGATTTCAAGAAATCCAATGTATCATCAGCCAAACTATTAGAAATCACAGAAAGAAAACCTTTGATTAATTTAGACGATGGCGCAGTTCTTAACTCTATTAAAGGATGCATTGAATTTAGGAATGTGAATTTTAAGTATCCAAGCAGGGATGAACAAGTGATTAAAGATTTGTCATTCAGAATTGAACCTGGAGAGACAATAGCTATTGTCGGAGAAAGCGGATGTGGTAAATCCACCACATTGCACCTATTGCAAAGGTTTTATGATGTATCATCTGGCCAAATCCTTATTGATGGTGTTGACATTAGGGATATTAACCCAAAATATTTGAGATCGCAAATTGCTATTGTTCCCCAAATGCCAGTAATGTTTTCAATGAGCGCAAAAAATAATATAAAATACGGGAAACCAGATGCTCCAAGATCAGAGATTATTAATGCTGCGAGAGTTGCCAATGCTCACACTTTTATAACCCAACTATCTGATGGGTATAATACTCAGATTCGACAAACATCTCTTAGTGGAGGACAAAAGCAAAGGATATGTATCGCTAGAGCAATAATGATGGGGGCTCCTATTCTTTTATTGGATGAAGCCACCGCATCCCTCGACACAGAGAGCGAAAGACTTGTTCAAGATGCCCTAGGAAAGTTTCGAAATGGGAAAACAGCGATTATTGTTGCTCATAGACTGGCTACAGTACGTAATGCTGATAGAATTTTTGTTCTTGATAAAGGAAAGATAGTTGAATCTGGTTCACATGATGATCTTATGATTAGATCGGGGTCATATGCTAATCTTGTTAAGAACCAGCTTCAATAACAATGTGTGATTAAATAAATTTAGTATTTACATAATCGTAATGGCACTTTATATTGTCAAAAATTTGTGAATTGAATTTTGTTACATGTAAATTTTAAAATGTTTGATGAAAATGATGATATTTCTCTGTTATTTTCTGAGGAAGCATATTCAATGATTCTTGATTTACTGGCGCCTGAAAGCGAATGTAAGGAGGAAGGTCTTAAAATTCTTTCAAAAACGCTGGCCTATGGAGATGCTGGGTCTTTATCAGAGTTTCCGACAGATAGTGTAACAGATTCCTTGGTAAAAATTCTTGCAGATAACTGTGATATTCAAATAGTTGAGCTTGTGACACATTGTATTAGATTCCTTTTTGAATCTCTTCCTGATAATATTTCTCTATATTTAGATTATGGATTACTGGATAATTTTAAAGATACTGATTCTTATTCATCTTCATTAGTCGCAGAAAATTGCATTAGGACTTTGAAAGTTTTTATTGAAGAGGATCCAGACCGTTTTTCTGATGTTATTGGTATATATCCTCTAATCGGAAATATAAAGCTTTTGGACACTCCAGAAAAAAGGGTTGCAGCAAGAATGATATGGAAGCTGTGTAAAAGCTATTTTAAAGAAGAGTATATTCAGAGCATAATGATGTTTTTTCCTGCATTTGATCACCAGGATCCTTCTGTTAGAAGTCTTCTTATCGAATCATTTTTTATTGTTGTTGAGAATATTCAGTATGTTTCTCAGACTATTGATCCGGCATTTTTCATTAAGCAGATTGTATCATTAATCAACAATATATATGATTATCCATCACTCATTATTTCCTTAAATGGATTAAATCATCTTATAAAGATCAAAAATTTTGCTCTTTTGGCAGCAGAAAATCCAATAAACATTGAAAGAATTGTCAAAGATGATAATATGGGAGCCCATCAGAACGTTATTAATGATAAAATAATGGTGTACATTAATGGTTTGCTCCCAAACCTTCCATGGGACAAAACCTCTAAACACCAGATCGATAATATTAAGTTTTCTAAGTATTCCCAAAAAGTAATCATTGATATGGTTTCTAAAGTATCCTCAATTGATGCTCGTATTCTTCAAGCATTAGCATCATCAATGATAACAAGTCCAGTCCCACTATCTGAAGAACTGATTCATGTTTTATTGGGAGTGGTGAATTCTCTATCTCAAAATGTGTTATTCATAATAAATGCATCTCTTAACCCAGAAGAGGCATTTAAAAGTGGTTTGTTTTCTTTTTTGCCATCAAGCTTAAATGATACTGAACAAGATTTGTGGTATCAGGCTACATACAAGAAATTGATAGATTTGCATGGGAATAATTATGTTGAAGCGACAAAACTTCATTTTCTTTCTTTTGAAGAAATTGTTGATTATGTTTTAAATCAAATACATACTAATCAAAAAATTATGTATGATATTTTTATTGACCAACTCCTTGAATTTGTAAGCAAAATGAATGACTTTTCTACTTATAATAGGGAAGCGATCGTTTCTATTGGTGAATATATAATAAATAAAGTATCATCTGTTCAGTTTCCACATCAAAATGACCCACTTTTGTCTTCTCCATATGAAGACATAGTTGTATTGAATTCTAGATTTGAAGGTAAATACTTTTCAGGAGAAACAGAACCAGAGCCATTAAAAAGAGTTTTTGTCCCAACAATGTCTGATTTTTATTCATTTGAGACAATGATATCTATCGAAAAAGGGATAGTTAGTGATAGGGAATTTCTGGATAACTATAATCGATCTGATATTAGAAGAATTATAGAAATAATTGATCCTAAACAAATTTCTTCTAAACTATATAGCATATTATGTAGATCACTTGAGATATCTTTCCATCCATCAATGAACTATCGTATTAATAATCATGTATATTCTGCCAAAGATTCAATATTAAAGGCATTATGCGCATTGTATCCAAATAACGACACACTGTTTTTCCCGATTACCCAAGTTACTTTGCTAAAGGGAGATATTCCAATGTATATGCCAGATATACCAAATAGCATTGAACTTAAGTATCAAAAAATGCTTCAATTTTTGGTTAATATTAAATCACTTATTCCTGAGTTTGATGTATTAATAGGAAAATGGGATAAATACATTCATTCTCAAACATTTAACTTATATTCATTGTATTCATATAGAAATCTAGCACTTCATACAGTATATCACTATCCTTCTTTGTTTTCAATGGAAACAAAGACATTTTTGTTTAAGTTGCTTTCATTTAATATTGTAGATTCAATATCATTGATACATTCTCGTAAAAAAGCTCAAAATTCACAACAAGTATATACTAATGATAGATGCAAGTGCCATATTCATCGAGATAGCATTTTTAAAGATGGAATAATAACATTGCAGCATACTGGGTCATTAACAATTGATGTTTTCTTTGATAATGAAGAAGGCATAGGTACTGGTCCAACAAATGAATTTTTCCAGTTGCTGGCGCGTGAGTTTTGTCAATCATCTCGGAAACTATGGAGGAGTGATAGTTACGAGTCCGAATATTGTTATTCTCCAGAAGGTCTATTTCCAAAACCAGATTGTGAAGCATCAATGTTTTACTATTTTGGTTTATTGTGCGCGAAATCATTGATAATGGATTGTTCACTTGGCATCCCGATTTCAAATGCATTTTTTAAACTAGTTAAAGGTATGCCTGTCAATATTGAAGAAGTTGATCTAAAACTAGCTAAGTCTCTTAGTTGTCCTGAAGGACTCTATGATCTTTCATTTGAGTATCCTGGAATATCTGGTTTATTGCTCAAGCCTGAGTATCATAATTCATATGTTTCTGCTTCAAATGTTGGTGAGTATATTAATCTTGTAATTCATAGAACACTAAACCTTACATCGATAAAAGATGAATTCCGAAGAGGATTTGCCGAGATAATTCCTTGGTCATTAATAGAATTGTTTTCTCCTGAAGAATTCCATGATTTGATATTGGGCCGTGATATAAAAATATCTAGAAATGATATCCTGAATTCAACTGTTATTTCTCATGGTTATAATGAAAAATCTGAGCAAGTATTATGGTTATTTGATATTGTTTCTTCATTTGATCAAGAACATCAATCATTATTTATCAAATTTGTTACTGGAGCAAACAGGCTTCCAATCGGAGGATTATCATCTCTTAATCCTAGACTTACTATTGCACTAAGAATTCCTCCAGAGAATCAGTCACCTGATGACTCTTTGCCATCAGTCATGACATGTGTCAACTACCTAAAAATCCCTCAATATTCTTCAGAAAGTATCATGGAAAACAAACTCAAAATCGCAATTACAGAAGGAAGTGGTATGTTTTTGCTGACATAAACTTACCTCCCAACATGATTTTTTCATTACATCCTATAAGCAAAAATATTTCTTTGGTGTTCTTTACTGTATGGATACAGTTTAACATTTAAACTCATTCCCAAAACTCAGTAGTGGTCGGAGGTTAGATGGATATATTTGAAATATTGAATGTTTATTTTGGTAATTGACTAAAATGCAATAAAATTGAACACTACTCAGTTTTGAGCAAATGAATTTATTGAAGAAGAATTGAAAAAAATTGAATTGACTATTTTCAAATTTTTGATAATTCTTTATCGTTACGATTAAATGAGAGATAATATTGAGAAAATTTGGTAACTTGTCGAGTTTTGGGGGATTTCAGAATAAAATTAAGAGAATTTTTTGTTATCCTGATAACAAATCTCCTAATTTTGTTTTCCAATCTCAGGATTTCTTAATTGGTCACCACATATTTCAGTAATTTTGTCCATTTGAGTTCTTTATATTCATAAAGATTAGATTGTTCTATTATTCTGATACTTTAAATCGTTTTCTTGTCTTTGGTTATGATGAATTGATCAATTATGTTCTCACATATAATTTTGGAATGTTTTTTGTTGATGGTATTGAGCATTCCTACGTTTTAAAATAGGAGAATGGCTTTCGGTCTTTTTAAAAATCACAAAATGAGTTCAAACCAAAATGAGCATTTGGTTTAATATAATAAACGGCCACTACTTTGTTTTGGGAATGAGTTTAATTCTTTATCAATTAAATATCGTAGACAGTTTTCCTTTTGAATAAAAATATTGTATTATTTTGAATCACAAAAATATTTTCAAATTGAACTAGAATTAAATGGAGTCCTTTTTAGGAGATTTGGAAATATTAAAAGAAATTATTGATATATTCCGTAATGTGGATTTGCTACTCAATAGCCAAAGAGAAATTATTTCATATATTGAAAACACCAAACCATTGCCGGATTATATATTAAAAAACCAGAAACAATATCAGAGTGATGAATATAATGGACAAATTTTATATTATTCTTTGTATTCAATTGTGTTACAAGTCTATGAACTATTAGACAAGAAAGACATTCTACTTTTAAGAACCTATACCTCTTATGTAAACGAAATTGTGGAGAATATGCAACAAAAAGGAGAAATTTTCATTATTTCTGATAAGAAAACTGAAATAGATTATTGTCGACGTTTGAGAAACTCCATTGCTCACCATAAATACCATGTTTCCAATTGTGTCTTCGTCTTAATGGATGAAAACCCAAAACAAGAATCAGATTTCTTTGTATTGAAGATAAGTGCACCTTACTTAATTAAATTTATTAACAAATTGATCCAATTTAGTGAACGGATTAATGAAATGTTTTCAATACACAAGAATTATTATAATGATTCCTGCAAAAAATGCAAAAATCCTTTGAATCACCATGAGCCTGACTCGTCAGAAATTGGCAATAATCCTGTGAATGATAAAAAAGAAGTTATTAAACAAGAATCTGATGATGATATTATCCAACAATTCATCCAATCTGATTTGGATTTTTGTCGTAACCAGAATAGGAATACTGAAGTTTTCAAAAGGTATAATGAATTCCGAAAAACAAAAGACTTGGAAATTATTACAGATCACCAAAAATTAGGGGATCAGTTGTGTAAGCATTTTGAAAAAGAAGAAGGAACAAAATTATACAAATTGAAACCAAAGTAAAAACTCAAGTTTGCAGGTAAAGGTGACATTTCTTTGTTTATTATCATTTATGTGGACTGAGAAAGAACTTTACTCTGATTTGGATAGTATTAAAAATGGGGAGTACTTAGAACTAGGTGTATTTTCTAAAGAACATCCGAAGGATATCACATTACTGTATCGTTTTAATATGGTGACATTGATGAGTTTATTCAAGCAAAACAAGTTTTCTGATTTACATCAGCATGCAAACGCTTACTATCCATCAATTGTCGATTATTTAAAGAAATGGAATGAAGAATATTTAGATCCTGGTCAACCAGCTCCACCATTCGATTTTATGATGCTTATTTCAATGACCAGCAATCAGGGTTTTCCAGCATATGAAAAATTCTTGCAGTTGTTCAAATTTTATCGAAATTTGCTTCAATGTTTATCCAATATGATTCCTGAGAGGCAAATTCGTTTAACAGATTGCGCAAGACCGAATGAAATGATGATGACTGTATCAAAAGCAAAAGACATTGTTGCTGCTCGATGCGATTACATTGCGGAGAACATTGTTTCGTATTTGTATTCCAACAATCACAATGATATTCTCATAACATTTTTAGATGATTTTTATCCTTGTCAGCTTGTTAACAGTGACAGTACTCTTTCGCATCTTGGAAGGGCAGCTTTGGCATGCGGCGATATTAAGAGGGCACAATCATATTTCATGTGTGTTAAAGATAGTAATCAGCAAACAGCAAACAACGGATATATTTCTTTTTATGATTGTCAATTCAGATCAGCACACAGTTCATTCTCTAAAGCAAGAAGACCTGCAATTCCGACTGATATCGATATTTGTCGTCTCCACATGGGCGAATCCGTTGGTGATCTATCAGAAACCACCTCTACGCCCAAAAAACCAACACTAGAATCCAGAACTCAATGGCCTTCTATGCCAAAAGTAAAGTAAATGTCATTGAAAAATATGATTGATAATAATGCTGTACTTTACTCTTCCTTTTCCTTAATCATTTGAAGAATTTCAGATTCACCAGCATCGATGATGGAAATAACTGAGCTTCTGAAGTACTTACCAGCAGCTGTACCAAGATCGACGTTGTCACCTTCGAATGGAAGAATATCGCATTGTGAAAGCATAGCATAATATTCGATCATTGAACGTTGAGCGGGGGCAATGTTGGATGCGAAAATAACAAGCTTGGCCTCTCCAGCTCTGAGTGACTTCAATGTTTGGGCGATACCAAGGCGATACTTTCCAGACTTTGTAACAAGAGAAAGGCTGCTAATGATTGATTCGCGTGCTCTAGAGACCTTTTTACGACCCATTAGAAAAGGTCGGCCAACCCTAACCTCCACCACTTAATCGTCCCTGACAACAAAAATAATTCAATTTATATCATTTATTTATAAAATGACAAGTGAGGTGAGAGAAAGGGAGATTTGAAAAGCTGAGAGTAGGAAAAGTGAGTTGTTGGGGATGGATTCATAAATGCAGTTTGTTGGGCTAAGTGGTATTGATTGATGGGGTGTTGCTAGGTCGCCTTGTTCGATTATTGTTGGGCTGGGTGTTTCGGCTGGAGTTGGAGTAATGCAATAGTGTGAGGCAAAGTGGGGAATATCATGGGTGCTATTGAGGCACAGATCATTGTTGATACAATTGCTAGAATCCATTGAACTATAGGAACCAAGGCTGCTAACTGGGTGAACAATCGAACATTGTTTCATTGAGAAAGCTCCCTGAAAAAGAGTTCCAGAATTTTGGGTAAATACGCATAGTCTCAAAACATTTGTTACACCAGAATAGATAATATATGGGCTGGAATTATTTACAATATTTAAATAAGAATGTATTTGATTAGAATTCCCGCCAGTTAATGAAACAACATAGGTATTAGGAGAAATATTGCTTGCTACAGTTGTGAAATTGATCACATTAATTATACAACTAGAGAGTTCAAAACCTGATTTATCTGCTAAATAATTATAGGAAGAATTGAAATTTGTAATATATGTATTAGAATTTTGGATATATATAGATGAGAATCTGTTGTTCATGTATGTTTTTGATGAACATGTATTCATAGTAACTAGTGATAGTTGGATTTTATCAACTGAGGAAGCAAGTAAATATGCAAAAACACCACTATTACTCACACCAGATGAGCTAGTCATGTAACAATTATATGCACAAACCTTGCTCAATGCTACCCCTCCACTTGAACAGCTGAAGTAAATAGCTCCACCACGATAACTTGATCCAGCAACATAACAAGTGTCAAAAGAACACTCTTCAACAACAAAATGTACAATTGCATTTTCAAAACAGAACACTCCCCCATTTCCAGTAATTCCTCCATTCTTACCAAAAACACAATTGCTAACATAATGATTATAAAGTGTTGCCCCATATTGATATCGACTCACACATGAAGGTATCTCGGCAAAGAAATCCGTGAATGCTGAACGAATCATTAAAAATACACAAAACATAAAAATGGTGGGTTATTATCAATTCATTATCACAATTTTGATAAGATAGTCACAGTTGTTCTTGTCATATCAAGACGGTGACTTTTACATTTAAGTCCCTGGCCCCAAAAAATGAAAAATTCCCTCTGCTTGAGTCCATCAGAGAAAAAGAAGCCGAATAATTCTTTTGGGCTCATGAAATTTGGAATTAGAGCCTTGTTTTATGAGAATGATAATAAGCCTGAAGAAGAAAAGGTTCAAACGGAGGTGTCAACATGTCTAGTTATCATATGTATGCAAAATCTTGAGATAAACCTCAGAAGAGTTGGATTGGATGTGTGTTCTCAACACTATTGTTGGTCAAACTTTACTAGAAATGATAAAACAGAGTTAGCCGATTTATTTTCATCTCAAATCCGTCAACATCTTATCTCTTTCGTTAAAGATAATGTTCACACTCTTAAAGATCCATCTCCATCTGATTACATTCGTATAGCTGAACAGATATCTCAGGCAAGTGTTAACAATAGGTGCTTAGTTCTTTTTAATGGTCATGGGCTAGCCAAGCCTTTTAACGAAAAAGAAATTGTTCTCTTTCCGAATAACGATGATGGGATTGATTCTATTACTGTTTCAGATTTCTTCAGTAAGTTCACAATTCCAACCTGTTTCATATTTGATGCTGATATGGCAGGCGTATTATACAATAGAATTTCTACATCTTCCACTGGAAACAAAGATAGATTCGCATTTTTCTCTTGTGCATCAGATGAAATGCTCCCAAGGCGAATTGGCTTACCAACAGACCTCTTTACATCATGTCTTTTGACTCCTGCCTTTATTGCATTGCTTTGGGGCTCAAGACAGTTCTACGCTTTTTCATCAGGAGGACTTCACGAGTTTAATCTCTCATTTTTTGGGAATGAAAATGGGATTAGGCCCCATTTTATTACGTTTTCATATGAAATTACACGTCTTCTTGACTGTTTAGTGAAGTCAATGGCATATAATGCTCTTGACAATGTCACTTTGTTTGAGTTGTTTTTTAGGGATCCAAAAGTAGGAAAATTATACGTGAACTTTTGTTTGGCAAGAAGAATTGCCAATGAGGTCGGGTTTACACCAATTTCCTATCCTTCAATACCTGATTTATCACGTCATCCATTATGGGAGTATTTTGATATGTATATAGATCGAGTTCTGTTTCTTTTGACACAGATGGAAAGTTCAAAATCTGTTAATCAATTGGATATTTCTAATGATTTGCATAGCTTTTTGGAAGATGCTCTGACTTCTATTGTCAATTCACTGGCTCAATACTATTTCGAGGCAATTCCAAACGAGATCGCTTTGTTTCCAATAATTCTTGATGATCCTCAATTACAAGATGACTGTTTGGATGCTCTCATTAAATTTTTGGATTCGGGAGAGAAAGCTTTGCAAGCCTGTTTATGTATTGGAATACTGTCCCACTTATCTGTGCTTCCTTTTCAGAAAAAAATGCAGTTATTATTGCCATCATCATATGCTGCATGCAAGCTTCTCTGTTATGCCCATAAGTATGGTTCTCCTTATACTCTGTATCGGGTAAACATTACCTCAATGGTAAAGTTTTTATTACAAATTCAAAACAAAATATCGGTCATTATGGCTTTAGTTCTAGAAACAACATCGATAGTTCTGGACCCTGGTAACGAGAGTGATTCTCTTGATCCCCAGGTTTTATCTCATCTTATTGGTATGCTCAACTCAGATGATGAGCTAATTCAGTATTGGGTATTACTTTTTGTTAATGTCTTGTTTTCCAATGACTATTTGATATTTGATGATTCTGCAGCAATATTTCAGTCATGTTTACATTTATATAATTCATCATCTGCAGAAGTCAGGGCTGCATTCATTTCTGTATTATCATCGTTTTTTATTCTTCATCCAAGTGTCTCATATCACTCACTTATTCTGACTGTTATAGAGACATCATTAGATGAGCCATCCCATATTGAAAGAATGCAACTTCTACTATTTATGAGGAATATATTACATCAAATTATTAAAAAAGAAGATAAAGATTCTCTAAAAATGATAAATAACATTACTTCTAAGTTATCTATTCTAGTTGAAGACCCTCATCCTCAAATTTCCCAGATTTCCAAATCAGTGTTAAAAGAGATTAACAACAAGAACTGCAGTAATAAGAATCACATAGTTCCAGCTCTTTTATTCGGATCATTTGATTCATTTTTAAGTTGTAATTATACAAATCTTTCTGAGCATTCAATTCCTCCATTTTCTCTGCCCCAGAAACCAATTCAAAAGCTGGTGTCATTACCTTTTTCAAATAAGCAATTAAGAGAAAGTAGGTTTACAGAAATTGATCACTATAATCCAGATAGAATGCTTTCTTCCAATATTGTATTTCTTGATGGAGAAAAAATTGTCTTTGGTGATGAAAAATCTAATTTACTTGTGCGCAACTATGGGGATCATGGAAATACTCTTGTACATTCTGGAGATCTATTTTTCAATTCAACCAAATTGAGGTTTCCATTATCTACAATAATCCCATTATCTGAAGACTCATTTATTTTATCCCAAAAAAATGGGAGGACAGCAATAGTATCAAATATATTAGGTTCAACTCCTCTTTTAGTTGATTCATTTAATGTGGCTTCATTAGAAAAACCTCTTATCCCACTGCTTGAATATAATCCTTACTCAAGAGTTCTTTATTCTGGCAATGATGATGGGGTAATTTCATCATGGAATATTGAATCATGTTGCCACAGTCCAGATGTTTATCATGTGAATGGAAAGATCAAATCGATTAAATCAATGTTTGGATCAGAATCTGTTCTATCAATTGTTTCTAACGAATTAAGTTTTATCGATTTTCGTCTTCCAGATCAAGCATCAGTTGTTATTTCCAAAAACAAATTGTATTCGGATATTGCACAATTCCACTATGGAAATATTAATACTACCCTTATTGATATTAATGGGAGTGTTTGTTTGTTTGATATTCGTTCTCCAGACCAAGAAATTAATATAACACGGAGTTCTGAGTCACAATATATTGATACATGTCGATGGTGTCAGTGCGTATTATCTTACGGATCTTCTCTAATTCTCGTTGACACTGTATCTAAGAACTCATTCAATGTTATTGATCAACTATTTGCACGGAGAAAACGACCTGAATTCATCCAATCATGCTCTCTTCATAAGTCAAAGCCATCTTTTGGATTTGTTACAAATAATAACTCATTGCATATAGTTGGTGTTGTCACTGAATAATTGTTGCTTTTTACTTAGATTGATATCTCGACAATCTAGAATTATACAAAGTGGTGTCCATCCTCTGTCTTTCTCTTCTCATTGCTTCATTGTCTCTTTTTAGTTGGTCGATTTCTGCTGTAATTGATTCAATTTCTTGATCCAATGCAACATTATCATGTTGAGCGATGTTGAGCTTCTTTATCTGGTCTGATGCTGCAATCTGGTGTTCTTTCTCATTTTCTTGTGCCTTTTGAATGACTTCTTTCATTTTTTCTATATCTTGTCTCATTAAAGACATTTCTTGTGAATTTCTTTTTTCAATTTTGGAAAGAATATCATTGAGTTGTTTTTCTCTTTCTTTTGCGGATTCAAGTTGATGACGAATTTGCTTGATTTCGATTTCTGCTTGTTCTTTCATTTGACTCATATTCTGCTCAAACATTGCCTCTCGCTTCTCCTTTTCAACACTGTATCTTGCTAATAACTCTTTCTGTTCTTTGATATGATTTGTGTAAGCATTGTTGGTTTCTTGAAGATGCTGTTTGTTATTCAAGATTTCTTCTTGAGTCAATGCAATAATTTCATCAATCTCTGACTTTAGCATATCGATTTGAGCTTTTAATTCAGCTTCTCTTTGTTGAAGATAAATTTGGTTCTGTTGTGTTTCAGTAGTCTGTTGATACTTCTGGTCTGTGATATTTGCTCTAATTTTCTCGAATTCGCCACGCAATTCTGCAAGCTCAGATTCCTTTTGTGCCTTTTTCGCATCTCTTCGGTGGGATTTGAACACGCTTCTGCTATGGCATGACTGCTCTACTTGTTCTTTCAGTTCTTGAATTTCAAGGGAGTATTTTTGATTGAGTTCCGCTATTTCAAGAGCATTTTTCTCCCTTTGGGCCGATATTTCGGTATCAGATTCAATTGAAATCCTTTTAAGTTCAACTTCTAGATTTGAAATCTCTGTCTCATATAATGATTCCGTTTTTTTGATTTCTGCATTATACTTAGCTATATTTTCTTCAACCGTGTCGATTTCATCATGTATCTTTGATAAACCACTTCCTTTCTTTCCAAAACTCTCACCACGAATTGACTTAGCTTGAGAACGCAAAATACTTCGCTTTGGACCCGAATTGCCCGATTCATCAGACGAAAACTGGAATGTTAAGTTACTCATTTAACTAAACGTCTTAATAATTCTCTTATCCCAAGAAACAGAATCACAATCGATTTTATTCATAGGTTGACATCATCATCAGATACTAGATATGCTGTGTAAGAGTCGGAAGACTGGCCGATGGGGGTATTCAAGTACACCAAGAAAAATGAAACAAGGTTAGCTTCTAGTATATAGAATAGATCTGCACTGGATGATTGCCCAACATTTGAAGGGTTCACAGTTACTCTAATGAAGAAGGTGATGACCTGAATAGTTTCAAGTGTTAAAAACATAAATACTATTATCAGGAAAGACCAGAATTTCTCGATTTTCAGATTGAAAAACCCATATATCATCATTGTGATGATAGCCATATGGTAGATGATGAACATAACCAGGAGAACAATATATAACATATCATTTTCTTTGAGAAGAGGAAACATAGCTAATGGTTTGCCGCCAGTGATTGCGAATTGCAAAAACAAGAGAATTGTGGAATATAACAATATTGACACATATACAAAATTGCTTTTGAAAAACAAAGTCCCTTCTGATCTAACACTAAAAAATATCAATGCAAACACAATAAAAGCCGAATGGAAGAGCTGAGGCATTGAATCATAAACCTGGCAAAAGTTTGAGTGAGTGAAATAATGGACAAGAAGCCAAGGTCCATCAACAAGAAACAGGAAGCCACATAATACTACCGAAGCCCATTGATCAATTTTGGAAGGCCGCACTCTTTTAGATATCAAGAAGAACAATAAAATAGTAACAAATAGAGAAACAAAAGAAGTTAAAAAGATTGAAATGTTGGAAAGGTTTCGATTCATTGAAGCTGTAACAATTATTGCTCCAGATAACTCAGGGGATGCTGAAACAACATCCAAAAACAAGGATATTGATGAAAAATCAACGTGAGTGATATCAAATGCATGAAATTCCTCCATTTCTGGTGTAACTTTATACAGAATTGTGGAATTAATTGAAATAGACTTCAGGGGTTCGTGTGAATCTGTCATTAGTATGGCAGTTCCAATTAGGTTCAACGACAAATTTCTTGGATTTGATGAGTTAGCAACATCAATATCAATAAAAAACGAGACAAAATTGCTTAGAGCAGAAAATCCAGTATAACTTTGTCTTATTTGAACCAAATTACTATATGTAGATAACGGAGAACTGTTTCTTTCTTCATAGACTGTAGATTCTGGAATATATGATGAAAGAGCAAAAACTAAAGAAATAATGCTGAAAAAGCAGAAAATTATAAAAGCTTTGCGCTTATTCATCAATGTTAAATGGGTTTCGGTCATTGTCGCATCAGGCAAACTCGGTTGTTTCATTCAGATTTTATGGAAGAATCTTATAAAGCAGTAAGAAATGCCTCTAGGCGGCTCCAGTTGTTTTTGGATAATCTCCCGAATGATTATAGGTTTCCTCCTCATAAATCAATTGTTTTGCCAGAGAAATGGATTCCTGATACTGTTGGTGGAGACGTAAATATGAAGAATGACTTTTTTGTGCCGATATCATCTGATGATATAAGGGATTTATCTTGCCATCAGGATCCTATCTTAATAGAGCAGAATATATCAACTGAGGGCCGACCGAAGCGCACTAAGACAGCATTCACGCCAAAAGATGAGTGGCTGCAAAGTCAACCGGCCTTGGATTGCAAAAAGGGCGAGAGAAATCAACAGTGGGATCTATTTCGGAAGAGAGCAGAGCTACTTGCCGCTAAAAATGTGACTAGAACAATAATGAGTGTTAATACCGACAATGATATAGATAGGAAGATCATCGAAGGAATAGAAGAGGCGTATAACAAGAGCGAAATACCTAGAATTTATTACCTGATAGATGAATCTTGTTATCTTAATTGAATAAATGAAACCTAGTGTTACTGGCACCCTTCACGGTGTTTTTTATGAAGAGAATAGAGAGCACACACACCAAGATCCTCTTAATATTAAATTGATTCTTGTTGTTTTTGGATTTCTTTGCTTCTTGGTATTCATTTATAATGATATCTCACCTGATTCAGTCGTCAAACATGCCTTTTTCCCCTATACATATCAAAATAATAAGACATTAGATATATTTTACCATATAAAAGGCCTCACAAAGAATCATCGGTCAGTTTTAATCTCTTTTTCGGTTCATCTAATTGAAAGATTAGAAAAGAGCAAGATTCCCGTGATTTACTCGAGTCAAATTGATTTAATGGAGGATTACAATGTTATTAAGAGACTCATGAACCCTAAAGTCAGTGTTTTATTGGATTTTGGAGACTCAATTGAATCAAAACAAATTGCGGCATCAAATATTATTATCAAAGAGTTTAATAATCTTAATTTTTCGATCTCTTTTGATGTTTTTGATGGACTAAAAGGAGTGTTACTAAATATATCTCATGAGAATCCAATTAAAACCAGGTTTACCAACATGTGTCTAATATTAAATATATTCACCAATGTTTTTTCACTGGTATTCAGCATTATTGGCAAAGAACTTTCGAAAAATGAGCTCATTTTATATATATTATCAATGATATCATGCAATCCTTTTCAAATAATTGGTTACCATTCAGATGCATTTGTATTCTTAATGACATCTTTGTGTGGATGTATCTTAGTATTACAAATGAATGGAAAATCGGTTCCAAAAGCTTTTAAAAAGCATATGTCACTATTTGTGTGTATATATTTCATAGTCAATATTCTATATTTCTTTGAAATTTCTTCAATTTACCTAGTCGTAACAACATATATATGTATGATTTCTTTTCACCTATTCTTCAGATTGTACATATCTTGGCATGTTATTTTCTATACATTATACCTTGCATTGTTTATTTATGCGAAAAACAGATTTGTTTTGATATATGCAATTCTAACATCAACACTCAACAACATCAAAAATTATTTGTAGTTATGATTCTTTAATCCTTCTTAGTAAACTTAGTTTGCACAGCAATATTTGAGAAATATGAAATTGAGCAAATGGCCAAGATAATGAGAATAACAATAATCAATGCGCAATTCCAAATGACTGGAGTGATATATGCAACGCTGTCGGTCTCCAATGTGGTATTTGGGGCCACAATGAAATATTCATCTATTGCCAAGTTGTTGATCTTAAGAACTAAATCATCAACGCTGCTTGAGTAGACTGTTTGTAAGGTTGTATTTTTAACTGTAATGGTCATTGGCTTAAACACAAAGACATCATCAGAGTTAATGGTTGACTTGTTCAAAAATGTCGCAATTAAAGATTCCCTGACAACTGGATAGGGAAAGTAAGTGACGTTTTTACCCTGATCTTTCATATCAGATATAACAGTAAGTACTGTTGTGTTCTCGTTTTTAGTAAAGTTAGCAACTTTGCCAAATATTACCGATGGATTGGATTTAATAAATGTGAAAGCTAGTATGGACAAGAGAGCAAGCATCGAGTTAAGATTTGACTTAGTCTGGTCAGTTCAACATCATGACGATAATTTTGTTGTGAATTTTTTGAACCCTGTTTTCTCTAGTTTTTTCGCTAGTTCCAGGTTATTGGTGGGAGAAAATGGAACATTTTTTGGGATTCTTTGTTTATTAATTTATATGAAATGTCTTTCATGTAATTTATACCTTATGATTATTCTCATTTCATCTCTCTCTATGTGTGGCTTTTTTTACTCATCTCTTTCTAACACGAGTTTGATGCAGCCGAAAACATGTTTGATGTCTCCAAAAATATATTTTCAGCCAGCGACAAGCCAAGTAGCCATAGACTTGATTCATGGCTCTATTATTAATGCAAAAGAAAGGGTTGTTGTTGCATATTCCGAATATCCTGTTAATTTGTTTATTACCGATTTTTTACCCGTATTGAAGAAATCCAATGCTCCCAAAGAGAATATTCAAGTTATTTTACCAAAAAATGATAAATTAGCACAAGCACTAGCAGCAATTAATATTACTTCTTATTACGGAATTCGTTCAGTGAAGAATCAGCCTACTTTCTACTATATTATCGCTGATAATTCTGTGTTTGTTGCCCCTTTTCTCGCACTTCCTCACCTTCATGGAACAACATCACAGATTCTGCATTTTCATGATTGCAATGTGGCAGCAGATGATGTTATTGGCTTCTTACAGTACTATATTCATGTTGAAAACGAAGATGCTCCTAGAATTATTCCATCGTCACTTCAAGCCAAAACATCTGCGATTCTCCCTGGTAAAATTGGTAACACATCTTTCTTCTTCTTCCATAACCCTGATGATTATGTAAGCCCTCTTAGGATCAATACCAAAGATGTGTTAGAGGCTGCCTTTGCTGAAGAACCAGAAGAAATGCTCTTCTATACGCAATATCCCCCATTACTCACATCTTATCAATGGCACACAATGACTGGATTCTCACTGTATTTTCAAACTAAAGCAGCCCTCTACCGAAACAAAACCAAAATCAAGTTTTTGGTGTCAAATTTAACAATAACAAGTGAAAATATTGATATATGGTGTAGAGCTTTTTCCTCATTTTCCAAATTCGAAGTAAGACTATACTCATACTCAGACTTCGGACCCCACTACTTACTATCAAACACCAGATCATATGCATTCACACACCCAATAAGAACACACGACATAAATGAATACGTCTCGCTTCACTATGCCACTGATGATCAAAAGGTATACAATGAACTAAGGCAGTACTACTTCGAGGTCTGGGCAAGGTCGTCACCTTTCCCAAGAAATTCATAACTTTACGGGAGGTTTCAAAGTTTTTGGCTCTACACTATGAGTCTCACTAAGCCAACTACCTCATTATTTGGAAGGGGGCTCGGAAAAACAGAAAACACTGCTAGTTATTTCGATGAAAGTAAAACGCTAACAGATTTAGAGGCGGATGTTAGTAATCCGTTTGTGCATATTTATGAATCAATGTCGTTATATAAGAATGCCAAACCACTCGAAGGAATTGAAGCGTTTGATAAAAAATTATTAGAGATTGAAGTGAATTCAACGAGATCAATTCTTCATTATCTATCGATATTATCTTCTGAGATTGATCATGGAAATCTTATTGTTTCAGAAATTAGAGATGAATTAGAGTCATTTAGAAGAGATTTGGCGAATTCTGGTAAAAATAGATCAACCACATCTCCATTTTTGTCTCGATTTATGTCCAACATTAAGAAGAGATCGCTCGACATTAATGAATCGATCTCTTCTCTTGAAAAAAACCTACAAATACATGCACCTCTAGAGAACCCGATGTCTGTTGTTCAAGTTATAAAAGAGCAGCATGACGCAATTCTGCGATGTGGAGCAAGACTATCCGATATTAGAGACAAATCCGAAGAAATTATGCAGCGCCTTTCAGAGTCCCTCAAGAAACAAGGAGTGAATAGCGATGTCCTTAAATCTATTAGAATGTCAGAGGATAGAAACTCAATAGTCTCGCAGGTTGAACACTCATATGAGCAATACAAAGAAGAAAGGAAGAGGAACCTTGAGAAGAGGGACAAAACTACAAACTTTGTGACAATTTGTGCAAGACCAACAACAGGAAAATTTGGGCTGGGATCAAAGCTGGGCGGACTATCTTCAACTAGCTCCACCCTTAACAAAGGTACTACTACTACCAACTCCACCTCTTTGCTTAAAAAGTGATTATTAAAAGTGACAATACAATGGGATTTTGCTACGCTCTTGTTTCTCGTGGAAACACCCCTCTCTGCCAGCATTGTGCAGTACCAGGTAATTTCGATTTGTATGTACAAAAAGTTTTTCCGGTCGAGAATCTTGAAGAAGGCATAACCATTGCCAAAGTCGACGATTATGTGTGGGGTATTAGGAAAGACAGTAATGGACTGAATGTGTTGTGTGTTGTAAAAAAAGACTATGAAAACTCGATTTTGATTAAAACTATTGATGAAATTAGGAACAGATTTGTGCGCATTAATGGGGCAAAATGGAAAGAATCATCGCCATATTCATTGCAGAATTCTTTCGAGCCTCAGCTGATTGACATAAGTAAGTCAATTTCCTCATCATCAAACTCGCTTCTGGAGATTATCCCCCCCAGTTTAGTTGATGTTGAGAACATCTCAAGCTCTGAGATGGGTCTTCTTGATAACGAGGTGGGCTATGGAAAAAGACACAAAAAAAGAATGTCTTCCTCATCCGTCCTCATTCTATCTCTCATATTCATTATATGCATCATCATTGTCCTTCTGGCGACTCTGTGTCCCAGCTTTAACCTGATTACCTGTGTGTTTGGTAAATAAATCTATCGTTATATGTTTTGGGAGAATCGGGACTCTGGTTTTATTAGTCGTCCGAAGATATCCTTTGTTCCTAAACCTAAGCGAGTTGTTCTTAACAAGGATTCTTCTGATGATGAACAGGAAACGAAAAACCGCAAATCTGAATCGAAACAATTGGCAATTTTGGCGAGTAAAGAAGAACCTGTGAAGGAAACTGCTGATATTCTCCCGTTTGAAGAGCCGACAGTTCCAGATGATAATGATTTCGAAGCTAATCATCAGGAAGAGTTTGATTCGTGGGTTGAAAGGGAGAAAACCCGAATTAGGAATGAAATAGTTAAAATAGCTGAAAAATTGGTCGAACAGCGGAAAACAGATAGAAATAAGAATCTTGATGATAAAACACTGGAAGAAATCAAGAAGTCTAATAGAAAAAAGAAAGGAAAAATGTTGTTTATGCAAAAATACTACCATAAAGGAGCATTTTCAATCGATGGGGACGAAAGAGCAAATGAACTTGCAAATCGCGATTTCTTGGAACCAGTCGGAAACGACATGATTGACAAATCAATCCTGCCTGATATTTTGGTTACAAGAGGCGACGAACCGGCCATTAAAAAAGGAAAAACAAAATGGACCCACCTTGCGAACGAAGACACAACAAATCCACAATATCGAAAGACAATGGCCTTTCTCGCAAGAGGAAAGAAATAAAACTCCTTTGTTCTTTATAGTAAATTAAATGTTTACTTTGGAGTATAGATACGGCGAAGCTTGGCAAAGGTAACCTTAAGGTGTGTCATGCGGCCAGTGCCTTGAGTCCTCTTCTTGTGAGCCTTTGGAGCCCAAGCAAAATGCCTCATTGTAGCTTCTGGATAACCGCAAGATGCACACTTCTCTTTCTGAATATGATATGAGCGGTTTCCACAGCGACGGCAGATTGTGTGGCTCTTGTTATGCCTGCAACCAAAAGAAGGAGTTCCAGCACCCATGTCTTATAAAAGGAGGACCAAACCGCTCTTTTCATAGATTTACAATATGAAAACGATCATATAAAGTGGCCACGTAAAGTGGAGGCGAGGTTTGGTGGTGGGGAGCACAATGCACTCTATGGCTGGGTTGAATTGCTGTGATTGGAAAGAAATCTGAGATAGTACGACGCCTGTTGTTGAGAAGTCGGCGATGCAATTGGTAAGCGTAGTTGACCTGAAAAGCACGAAAAGAATGGTATTTCCGTAAAAAGAACAGTGTGAAGCAAACATCAGACTATCATCTAGTATGTTGTAGACTGTATTTTGTATGAAATTTGAGTATGAAACATGGAATTCGTTGGTTGCAACAGCGTTGCATATGCATCTTGTATCATTTCCTTTGAAAACATAGCTGAATTTGACTGTAGATCCCACTGGCATGTACCAGAACTCACCAAGGATTCCTCCGAATCCACTTCCAAAACAAAAAGATGTGTTATAATCAACAATTGTTGAAAGTTCATAATATATTCTCATATTGGATTCAGCAGCATTCTCTGATGAATTCCAACATTGAAATGCATTGGAGAATGACACTCTTGTTTCTGCTTTATAAGAGAAAATCAGATTTCCTCCATAATTATTGGTCGGGAATGAAGAATGGCAGAGATAAAAACAGCAATGTCCTAGAACCAGTAAACCCGATTCCTTATAAATCACTCCTGCTTCGTTTGTTGTATGAACGAGTACAAAATAACACTTATTTATATTCAATGATGAACTACTATTTGAAAAAATAGCGCCTCCAAGCAAAGTTCCGGTAATTTTCTGGAAAATGCAATTTTCTATCATAGATGAAGGACTATCATATCTCTGCCTTATAATAAGCCACTGTGAGTTATATATAACAGTATTCAACATTGATGAAAAGCTGGTGGACTTAATGCAGAATAGATTATTACTGATTATTGGATGAATACAATGAGAAAACTGTGATTTTCCGATATTAATGGACATTTTTTGGGAAAAAAGAGGTCCTGACGAAAAAGAAGATGATAAAGACAAGAATGCAAGGGAGAAATTCATGGGATGAAATTTAATAAATGAATGAGAATACAAGTGATAAGTATACAGGAATAAGAAGTGTCTCTCTCTGATTTTGATATACATATGTATAAATAATACATGGTGTGCGGGTATATGATGGAATAACGGTAGGATTCTCTGTTGATAATGGTGTTGGGTTTGGTGTGAAAACTGGGGTACCTGGTAATGTGGCTTCATATGACTTGCTAAAGGTACTTTGTGGGGTAGATCTTGGAGTGAAAAATGGTGTACGAGCTAATGAAGCATCATATGTATTGCTTGAAGACATTTGAGGAGTGGACTTATGGGTGTTAATGGGTGAAGATACTGGTGTTGGAATAAATGTCGCTTTATGTGTTTCGCTAAATGTCATTTGAGGAGTGGACTTATGGGTGTTAATGGGTGAAGATACTGGTGTGGGAATAAATGTCGCTTTATGTGTTTCGCTAAATGTCATTTGAAGAGTGGACTTATGGGTGTTAATGGGTGAAGATACTGGTGTGGGAATATATGTCGCTATATTTGTTTCGCTAAATGTCATTTGAGGAGTGAACTTCGGTGTGTTAACGGGTGAAGATACTGGTGTGGGAATAAATGTCGCTTTATGTGTTTCGCTAAATGTCATTTGAGGAGTGGACTTATGGGTGTTAATGGGTGAAGATACTGGTGTGGGAATATATGTCGCTATATTTGTTTCGCTAAATGTCATTTGAGGAGTGAACTTCGGTGTGTTAACGGGTGAAGATACTGGTGTGGGAATATATGTCGCTTTATGTGTTTCGCTAAATGTCATTTGAGGAGTGGACTTCATCGTGTAAATCGGTGAAGACATTGGTGTGGGAATAAATGTCGCTTTATGTGTTTCGCTAAATGTCATTTGAGGAGTGGACTTATGGGTGTTAATGGGTGAAGATACTGGTGTGGGAATAAATGTCGCTTTATGTGTTTCGCTAAATGTCATTTGAGGAGTGGACTTCATCGTGTAAATCGGTGAAGACATTGGTGTGGGAATAAATGTTGCTCTGTTTGTTAATATAGGGGTAGATAATGGTGTTTGTATTCTCGTAGATGTGATTGTTGATGATAAGGTAGAATCTTGCGTAAATATTGGTGTAAGGAAAGGAGTTGGATTAAACGTATCAAATTTATTAAAACTATCACTAAATGCATTGGCTCCGCATATCAAGTTATATTGAGCTGGAAATCCGAATCTTGTATCAGAAAACACATTAATCCCTGTCAAAGATTGGCTGCATATTGAGATGTTATTATCATAATAAACATATTGTAAGAATAACTGTGTACTAATAAGAAAAAAAAGAACTCCATTATTTCCTGAAAAAGCGCAAAGTTTTAAATCGATTGTTAATGTTAATTGAAATAGGAAGATTCCATTTTTTGGGATTCCATTTTTAACAATATTTGTATAGTTCAAAAAAACCGATTGTCCACCATAACATTTAACACATGACGTTTCTGATGCGCTATTGTTATATAGATACCAATATCTACCACTAAAAGAGGAAGGACTTTGAATTGTTATACAGGGGGATGATTTAATATTCATATATGAAACATTAAAAAATTCAATTATCTGTTCCCCAATACTAAAAAAAAAAGTATCAACGCTTGATAATTGATCATTTCCCCCTTGAGAAATAGATAAGTGTTGAACATGATTTGGCATACCAGTTCCTACTGTAGCACAAGAGAAAGTTTTCGATATCGACTTACATGATACAGCACAAGATTTTTGAATGGAAAAACCAGATGCTGCAGATGTATATACATAAAAAGCCCCACCTTCATTTGCTGCTGAACAGTTTGAAAACGAACATAGCTCAATTAAAACTAATAATGAACCATAATTAGCATAAATAGCTCCACCTTTCGATGATGAGTGCAAATCAACAAATGCACACCCAGAGAAATAATACTTACCAGAAATAACAATTTTATCATTGCATTGGTTTTGCGTTGAAAAACTATCTAGGAAACTTTGAAGATCACTTCTAATTTGAAGTTTGCAAGAGTTAATACATGAAAAAAATAAAACAACAACGAACACCATCTGTACTATCAATTTTTGAAAACGATTGTTTTCATCACAATATTTGACCTATATGGTGAAAATATTTTTTTGAATTAAACTCTTTCCCAAACTTGAGAAGTCTTTTCAAAAAGTCCATAGGAGATCAGGATTAAAATAAAAACAATCTAATTCAATAATGATGATGTAAATCACTAATATTGCGATTAATATAGAATATCTTAAACAGACTTATAATATTGAGTATTTAGATGACTAAAGGAATCGTTACTGTTTTTATATCTCGGTCTCTGCATTGGCACATGTAACAATATGTGTAGGAAACAATAGATATAATAATTACAAAGCAGAATCCATATACAAGGTTCCTAAATCTCATTCCAAATACTGTCCTATATGGAATTATTGTTGCAACTTGTGACTGTGTAGGGAGAGATGTGCAAGTTGGGAGGAAAGTATTCGTTGGGAAAAAAGTCCTGGTTAAGCAAAGAGTATTGGTTGCCGAAAATGTACTAGTTGGAGCTTTGGAAATTGTCGGGACAAATGTGGGCAAGTTCATAGGTGATATGGATGGAGTCATTTGAACAACATATGATGTTGGCAATTCTGATGGAACAAAGAGACAGCTGACGTGATAATAGGCAAACACATTGTAAGTAGAAAGGGTGGGTCCTCGGTTGTTATTTATGGAAGCATGATAAGCCCGAAAATCTGATTGAAGGTAACAATCAATTACATCAATTGTATTGCCAGAACTGTAAAATGTATAACAATTTCCATTTACCATGTTGTTCATAATAATACAGTTTATTATGCTCAAGTAACCATTATAATTATGTATTAGTCCATAATTATCTATTTTCTGGGTATTTCCAATAAAGTTTGAATAATTTAAATAGTCACCTTGATTTGAATAATATAGATATATGATTCCATAACTAGTTGCGTTGTTATCTTGAACGTTACAATGAGACATCATAAGACTGTTTGGATTATATGATGTTATTGCAGCATATTTGTCATTTGTATTATGGCTTATATTCAATAATTTGTGGGTTTGGTTTCCTCTTTCGAAGTAAATGGCGTGTTCAGATTTTCCATTATGGTTTGAATAAGAAACGGAAATAGAGTTAGAAATGCATAAACCCTTTTTTAGTGTTCTTAAATATGAAAAAGAACTTGTGTAACTGGAATAACAATATGAAGCACAAATTTTTGACATTGCGAAATTGCCACCATAGTAGTTACTGTAATATATCGCACCTCCATATGAACTCACTGTGCAGTTGGTAAAAATGCATTCTTCAACAACAAAATAAACCAAGTCGGAATTGCTATTATCAGAAAAAATTGCCCCACCATTTGAAGAGCTACTTAATCCGAAAAAAAAACAGCAATAAATATAATAGTTGCCTTTCAAGCAAATGAAACGGTAATTCACTGATTGGTTATCATAATAATCAGAAATATCAGGAAAGAAATCATAAAAAGAACATGTTATAATATTACCCAGAATCACTCTATGAAGCAAAACACTGAGCATTAATGCAAAGAAAAAAATGAAAACAAATTCAAACCAAGCAAATCCTTCTTAGAATTATTGACACACTTCTATTCAATCATTAGAATATTTTTGTTGAATAATTTCTTAAAAGATTTCAATCAGTCAGCAAAATGATGGTTATCTTTTTGCTGATACACCTTTTATTTATTGTTTTCAATGAGTGAAAACTGATGTTTGGAATAAGAACGATGAGTTCCTTAATTCATATATGCAAAATCAATGATTTAAATTTGATTGTGTCCAAAGAACACCAGAAAATGGAAAAGTCACTTTTGCCCAACTTAGAAATAATCTGGCAAAGTCATTAGAACAAAAAATTAAGTTGAATGGAAATCATATAATTTGATCAAAAAATGGATTTAGGAAATAAATAATGATCACAATCATTCGAAAAACAATCCAAATCAGTTGAGGGGAAATATTTTTTATCTCTAAAAATTCCCCAGAAAAAGCTTGCTGGCCTTATTAATTCAGTTTTGTGGGATTCAATTGGGTGAGGCCAAAAGATATTTAAAAAGTTGGAAATGGGAACAACATTGATAATCATTAAACTTATCCAAAACCAATTCAGAAATAAAACGATTACATTCCATCTAATAAATAACATTATGAAAGAAATTTATATTTCAAATCATCTAATACCTCGAGAATGAACCATCTGGCTCATCAGAGCTTTGGTGATTGCTTCCATTGTCATGTGTTTTTTTTAGAAAACCAATACTTGACTGGCTAATTTTTCCTTCTGTCTCTATTTGTTCAAAAATCCGATGAAATCTCGGAGACGATATTTTCTTCAAATTCTTTGATTCATTAGGGTTAATCTGGCTTAAAAAGGGGATCATAAATTGTAAAAATCTATCATCTTCTCCTAAAGAGAACCATCTTTCTAATACATCATAAGATTTAAACTTTTTGCATATGAATTTGGAAATATTTAGCAATCCTTCATATGTTGTTTTATTTCTTATACTACGCAAAGAAGAAAAAACCTCTTTGCCAGGAATAGGGGATTTGTGTTTCAATGCTCCCCATATACAGTTTATTTCCGATTTATATTCGTCATTGAAAAAGTAAACCATTAAATGTGTGGCATAGACCTGAGGAATAATAAACCATGTGATTAACTTCGACACAATAGAGAAAATCTCAGCATTTGGCATACATTCATGAAATGATAAGAAAAAACTATCGTAAAATGAACTATTAAATATTGCGTTTGTATCGAATCCAACAAAAAATGTGGATAAAGCAATCATTGATGATAATGAATTTAAAACAGATAATTTGACTCGAAATGAATGATGAGAAATTTGTGAATAGAATAACTCAAATAATTCCGAATATCGGGGGAAATAACTACGTATTCCATCATTATTACCCTTAAGATGTGTTACATCCCATTGAAAAAAATATGAAAGGCATTGGATTGAATCAGATGATATCGACTCATCTGATGATTTAACCATTTTCATTAGCTCAATCCGAGCCTCTGTATTATCACACATATCAACAAACTTGCATGCTGCAAGAAACTTTCCCACAGATTCGCGGGTTCCATCCAAAATGTGGCTACATCCAACAGCTAACTTGTTCAATTCAGATCGGGCGATTTCACATAGCTGATGTTTTCCAGTTGACAACTCGTAAAGAACAGAAATCGCTGTGTGATAAACATCTGGGTTATGGCTGTTCAAAAAACAATCCCGTATTTCGGACAAAAGTCTTAGAAACATCTGATCAGATGCAAACTCACTAATTGCACTCAAATCTAAAACCCTTGAAGCTTTTATAACTTGAAGTTGCACGAATGGATCTGTTTGAAATGCGGCAATAATAGATGGTAAATATGAAACTAATGAAAGACTTAGTGATCGAAGAGCAGCAAGATCTGGGTCAAATCCAGATATTTTCCCAGAAACCGATTCGACACTATACAATAGGATACTTGAAAGAAGTCTAGAATTATCATCATCATTAATTCCTAACAACATTTCACATATAAGCTTCCAATTATTTAAACATCGAATATTTGGCCTTAAACTTGATATTACATTCGGTATCATATCTGATTCAAACTCTTTTAAAAAAACAAGTAACAATTTCAGTTGTTCATCTTCTTCAAAGATAGATCCAAATTTATATAACCCAACGAACTCTGATGCGATTGATCGGATGGATTGATTAGAATCATATACCAAATCGAACACTATTGTCAAATCTTGGGATTTTAAAACTTTATTTTTAAACAATAGAATAATAAGCTTAAGAGATGCCTCAACAAGCTTGTTTTCATTCTCTCCACAAAGAGAAACAATGTATGCTTCATTCTTTTCGAGAAAACTAAGCAAATGGGAATTATTTAAATTACTTTCAATAATTGGCAAAAATGAAACTAATGCAGATGCACGGTTTTTTGGAACAGGGTCATGAAAAGCCCATCCAATATAGCTCAAATATAGATCTTCACAAAAATGAAAGGGGCAATTTAGAATGCCTTTACAAAGTCCAATAGTAGTCATTGATCGTATTTTTGCTTCTGTATCTCGAATGCTTTTAAATAAAGAATTTCTGCAAATGCTTTTGGCTAAAGACAAAAAATGTTTCTCTTCTGTTTGAAATGCAGAAATCTGATCTTTGATGATATCAGATTTTACTTCAATATCAATGAGTTTGGATAAGTCTTTGTTAATCCTGAATAATGAATTCCCAAGTGATAAGAAGAGAGAAATAGATAAATAGAGAGATGTTTGTCTGAGAATCCGTGCTTTGCACATATTGAACATTGAAATCCATTTCATGAAACAACTAAATATGGAATGAAAAGCAATATTGCTGGATAAAATCTGTGAAGATATTTCTTCCCAAAACAATGAAAACCTGTCTTTTTTCTCTTTCATTAGAGAAAGAACAGGAGGATTAAAATCTGAGCATTCTGTTGAATCATGATACTCTTGCATGACAACCTCATATGATTCGCTCTCTAAATGAGCAACCGAGATCTCAATTTGATGACCAGATAATCTAAAAATCAAAGAAACGAGAAAACATAGGGCTTCACCTGGTGTGGAACGACACTGAATTCCCCACTGTCTTATTATTTTCATTCCATCATCCGAAAAAAAATACGAAAACAGAGGCAAATTGCTATCAGATTGATTTCTTTCTGGATAAGGTAGAATATCACGAGGAATTTCACTCATAAAACTATTAAAAAATCAATTTGGGAATCATAACTTTACTAATCGTTCATTAAAATGAGCTCTGAGCAGATTGAGGAATTCATCCAAGCAACCAATTCAGATCGCCATATGGCTAGTCGGTACTTGCAAAAAAATAATTTTGATGTTCAAAAAGCTATTAGGGAGTTTTTTGGCGGAAGAATGCCGTCGGGAGATTCAAAGGGTCCTTCAACATGGTACGCTGGAGGATCGCGTTCTGGTGTTGCTGTTGTTTCTAATGATGATCCGCATAATGATCAAGAAGTATCTCTTCCACCTGAACCAATCAAGCCTCTTTCTGAAGGACCCAAACCTATCAGACCTGCAAATACCGATTACTCCACAGCTGGCTCTTCTAAAACCAGAATAAGATTTGAAATAGAAAATCTCCCCGCTCTAACTTTAACTGTTAACATGTCTGCTACTGTTGGGGAATTGAAGGAGTTTGTAATTGCTAACAGACCCGTTCTTGCGGAAAAGCCCCTGCGATTAGTGCTAAAACCAAATACCGAACTTGATAATGATAATCTTACAGTTGAAGATGGGAAGATGAAAATGGCCCAAATTCAAGTCTTTTATTAAACAGGAGTTTCTTTTGGTTCTTGCTTAACATTTGGTTGTTGTATATGTGCAGCAATCTTCTTTACAGTGAACTGACTCTTAGTACGGTAAGGATTATGAGGAGATCCATTGATACCAAACTGGCACCCAATGTATGATGTGATATTTGATGTTGCTTTGCTGGTAACAGGACCACTATTCCAAGATAGATCAAAACCACCATAATGCAATGGAAACTCTTCGTTATTATCCTTAGCCATTTGAAACTGTACTAAATCTAACATTTCATTAAGCATTGAAAACTTCATATCATAGTCATCTTCTGTATTAGCATCAAGGCTGGGAGATGCGTTTATTTCTATAAGCCACGGCCTCATATCACTGTCTATCAAAATATCATATCCATATAATTCGTAGCTGTGTTTATCTGGAATTACACTAGATAAAACAGATAAAAGAGAATTCAGTATAATACCTTGTATTGCAGTGAAGAGCCTGTTTGTGGGCTCGTGTCCATATCGATGAGAAAAGTATGTGCGAAGACTATGGGTATCCCATTTGCATCCATGCCTTGGGTTATATGATTCTGAATGTGTTTGAACTGCAATATTAGTTAAATGGATATCTCTTTCGAAATTAGTCATTGAAAAAGGCTGTGATGAAAACCTACAAAACCCTCCTCTAAAGATATACACGATTAATGGAGAAAACGAAAGAGTGAGTGCATATAATCGGATATCAAATTTTCTTCCGCCAATTAGAAACGGATTGGAAATATATCTTTGAACAACAAATGTGCACCGCATTCTATCTTCTGGTGTCTCACTTGTAGTAAACTTGTTTTGATTCTTGCTATGCCATGAAATTGCTTCAGATTCTCCTTTGAGAAAAACAATTCCCTGCCCCATCGATCCACCAACTGGTTTAGCTATCCAAATCTGCTCTTTATCCTTAAGTTCATCCTTAAACCGAAGAAAATCATTTGGTAAAACAAATGTCTGGGGGAAAAAATCAACGGTTGCCTCTTGGCCTGTTTTTCTTAACTCTCTACTCAGCCTCATTAAATTCTTCGCCATAAGATCTTTCCTTGTCAGTTCAAATGAATTTGGAAAATGATTAACTCTTTGGCTAGGCCGCAAAACAACTGGAGAAGTACCAAGCATTTTGCCGTGAATCCAGGCTCGACTTGCCCAAATAAAATCCCACTCCAAACTATCTTCTTCATCTTCCTCCTCAGTATAAGGGATCTCTGTGTAACCCCTTGATATGAAAACATCTTTAATTGTGTTTCTTAAATGGCATTGGAATGATAATGGCTTCGACATGAGAATTTTATCGTTAGTTTTTTTTTACTCTTGTTTGCTGTGCTGAGCTTGGGGAGCCTTATTAAATGCTTGGATAAATGTTTTATAGTCTTTTGAAGATATCTCAACTGTTGGGATATTCATTAGTTTTGACAGGATTCCTCTGCATTTCTCAATATACTCGTTATCTGTGGTATCAGACAGCTGTGGAACATCCTTTTTGAGGGCAACTTTAACTATTACATCTGCTTTAAGGGTTCCAAGTGTTTTAATCAGGTGCAAAAATCCGTTTCCAGCAATAAAATTCGGCGTTATTCCTTTAAACACTCTATGGAATCCAAGTATATGCACTGTACAATCTTTTGATGGAATTGAAAACTTCGAAAACTCAAGTATACCTTCTCCATTTGTTGGTGCTCCTTCAGCAAAAACGACCAAAGGTCCCCTTCTCTTCTTCTTTGACATTGTAACAACATCTGCTATCGACATTTCAGAGCCATCTGCTAAATCTTTCTGTAATAATATCTTCCAAAACATCGAGAAAATACCTCTTACAACACACTTTCCATTTGATGTTGGTATGATATATAAAGGGGATAGCTTAGCTTGAAGCCAGAACAAATTAACATACGATGTTAAGTGTGTGAAAACAATTTCTCCGTGAGATGGTTTTTCCCATTTTGTATCAGTCAAGAAAACTTTTATCAATGGGGTTGGTATCACGGATGTCCAATATTGTCCAAACAAAAACAATAATAAATGATATGTCGCAATACTATTAACCCTTTCCAAAAATCTTCCAATAAATCGAATTGGAAAATAGTATCCAACAAGCAAATTGAAAGATGAGGCGAATAATAGTATTATGAAAATTGGAAACTTAATTATTCCAAAAATCCATCTTAAAACCAAGGAAATTGTAGATTCTGGCTTTACCCTCGTTAGAAAAGGACCTACACCACTTGATTTATCTCTCCAATTACCAAATTTCTCCATAATAAGTTTATTTAATCGGTGTTGTAATGATCTTGTTGTACCTTTTTTCGATCTGTGTATGTGATGAGATCAAATATGCTCATGGCTGTGTTTGGTTGAAAATATTCTATCATGATTCTACGGGAGGCGTATTTTTCACTAGTTACACTGAAGGGGAGTCAACAAACCAGCCACAAAAGTTCAGTATCCTGAAGACAATCGATGACAGGTTTAAATACAATAATAAATTTGAATTCCTTCTTGAGTATCCAGAGGTTTCTGGATATAATAGATGGCGACAGTCGTTGAATCCACTTTATGATAATGAGGTTGCAAATCAAAAGGCTACAGGCTATGAACCCATTTCAATCAGTTGGACTGGTGAGTATTGGGGCGGTCTTGTGAGAACAACGCTCTCATCAGCCTCTTTCCCCTGCCTGATTGATGGCTCTGCAGGAAATGAGAGATGGTGGTATGCAATTGGGTTGATTTCTCCACAATTTTCCCCCAATATTCCAGGACCATCATATGCTACATCATCCAACTCTATCCTACTCAAAAAGGTTAAGCTCTGGGTGAGGATTGACAACACTAAAATTCCTTATCCATCTCATCCCAACCCTAAGAGCTTTCGTCTATTAATTTCCATATTATTTTTCACACTTTTATAAATCAAGATTTTACCTCATTCAATATGTTTTAAAGCACAATGTAGCAATAGTATTCATCATATCTATGAATCTGATTCTATTCGAATATTTAGGGCCAAAATGAGCAAAATCAGCCTGACGGTTATTCATTATTTATGAAGATATATTCTGTTTATTTCTACACTCTAGCAGGTGATTCGATGAAGCTTGTAGATAACCAAAGCGATTTTAGTGATATAGGATTCATGCATAGAAAGTATGCTGCTGAAATCTGCAATTTTGCAGCTTTTGAAATGGCAAACGGAAAGAACATGAATACATGCATTACTGCTCAAGAACAGGGATATTTGATCAGTATGTTCAGGCCAAACAAAAACTCTGCTGCTGTGATTGCAACAAATAAAGATTATCCTTCAAGAGCAGCATTCTCAATTCTCAGAGAAATTTCGAATGAATATGAGCAATCCGGCAACTCTTTCATTGGTGGAAAATCTCAAGTTATGAAGAAAGCTATTACTGATTACCAGAATCCAGCTAATGCTGACAAAATCTTAAAAATTCAAGAAAATTTGGCTGAAGCACAAAAGATTATGGTAATGAACTTAGAACAAGCAATTGCTAGACAAGAATCACTTTCGGAACTTGCTCAGAAGTCAGATAGACTTTCCGAAACATCACAGTTATTCTTAAGAGATACCAAAAAACTAAATAAGTGCTGTTCTATCTTATAAACAACAGTAAAAATTCATATTTTGGATAGCATTTCAAGTAATTAGGCATTGGAAAACACAGGAATGTAGATCCTCCATTGATTGAAGGAATTGATGACCCTGTTTAGAGTTTCATTATTGGATATTCGATTTGAGAAAAATGTTCTCACATCAGATGGGCATG